>Ga0268262_10000317_pt1 | contig 64878 bp, 42 predicted proteins | sample TergutNc150P3_FD_190354 | JGI IMG/M metagenome (GOLD analysis project Ga0268262, IMG submission 190354) | Nasutitermes corniger P3 segment gut microbial community from laboratory colony in Florida, USA - Nc150 P3 (SPAdes) (version 2) | ecosystem: Host-associated > Arthropoda: Insects >... | reverse complement strand
TTTAGATAAGAGAGAGCGCCGCACGAACGCCCTGTGCCTCTTTATCTCCCATTCCCCTCCCTGTATGGGAGGTTTTTTGGACTCGTTTTTTTTACGCGTGGAGTGCATAAAATAAACGAACCTTTTTCATAAACAATTATTTAGGAGTTTTTACGGTTGTTTACACTCTCCAAAAACGACGCTATAATGTACTTATGGCAAAAATAAACATGAAGACTCCCATTGTCGAAATTGACGGGGACGAAATGACGCGCGTTTTATGGGAAGTAATAAAAGAAAAATTGCTTCTTCCTTTTATAGATCTTAAAACCGAATATTATGATCTTTGCCTTACAAATCGGGATAAAACAAATGATGAAATAACGGTAAAATCAGCCGAGGCTATCAAGAAATACGGCGTGGGGGTAAAGTGCGCTACCATTACAGCTAACGCGGCGCGGCAGAAAGAGTACAATTTAAAAAATCTGCACCCAAGCCCGAACGCGACAATCAGGGCGATCCTTGACGGAACCGTGTTCCGTAAGCCGATAACGGTAAGCCGCGTGAAGCCTTCGGTGAACACGTGGAAAGCGCCGATAGTCATTGGCCGCCACGCTTACGGCGACGTTTATAAAGCGGCGGAAATGGAGATTGAAGGGCCCGGCAAGGTGGAACTGGTTTACACTAAAACCGACGGAACTGAACGCCGTATAAAAGTAGCGGACTTTAACGGAAGAGGCGTTGTTCAGGGAATGCATAACCTTGACGAGTCAATCAGAAGTTTCGCGCGCGCCTGTTTTCTGTACGCAATTGCCGAGAAACTGCCAATCTGGTTTGCGACGAAAGATACAATTTCTAAAATATACGACGGCCGTTTTAAAACAATTTTTAATGAAGTGTACGAGGCCGAGTTTAAAGAAAAATGCGCCGCCGCAGGAGTTAAATATTACTACACATTGATAGACGACGCCGTAGCGCGCGTTGTAAAAAGCGAAGGCGGTTTTTTGTGGGCGTGCAAAAATTACGACGGCGACGTTCAAAGCGACATGATTGCGAGCGCGGCGGGAAGCCTTGCGATGATGACAAGCGTTCTTGTCTCCCCAAGTGGAGTTTTTGAATATGAGGCGGCTCACGGAACGGTACAGCAGCACTACTACCGCTGGCAAAAAGGAGAAAAAACCAGCACCAACCCCGCCGCCCTGATTTTCGCATGGAGCGGCGCTCTTTTAAAACGCGCGGAACTTGACAACCTGCCCGACCTTGCGTCCTTCGCAAAAAAACTTGAAAATACGCTAATAACATTAATAGAAAGCGGAAGCATGACGGGAGATTTAGCGAGACTCTCCTCTCCTCCGCCAGATAAAATTTTAAACTCCTGGGACTTTATCGATCTTGCGGCTAAAAGTCTCTAATTTATACGAAGAATTTCACACGGAGATCTCGAAGAAACAAAGATCACAAAGGGGGATCAGGGTTTTTGGTTTGAAGGCTATGCGTGAGCTTTACGATATGATAACGGACAAAAACCACTTATTTCCTCTTTGTGAACCTCAATCAAGACCGAAGGTCGAAGGTTCCTCTCTTGATCTTTGTCCCTTTGTGCTCTTTGTGTGAGGTCTTTCGGACTAACTCAAATATTTATTTAATTTTTCCAGAACTTCATCAAAATTTAACGGTTTTCCTACATGGCCGTTCATGCCGGCTTGAAGACATTTTTCAACGTCTTCCTTAAAAACATTAGCTGACATTGCAATTATCGGAATATTTTTGGCTTTGGGAAAATTCATTGCCCGAATATTCTGTGTCGCCTCATAACCGTCCATTTCAGGCATCTGTATGTCCATAAAAATTAATTCATAACTGTCAGGGTTTTCGCTGAATTTTCGCACCGCGTCCTTTCCATTTACAGCGCAGTCTATCTCAAGCTTGGTTGACTCAAATAACGCCAGCACTATTTCGCGGTTTATTTCCACGTCTTCGGCTAAAAGTATGCGCCGTCCCGCAAAAATCCCGTCAATATTAATCTCTTTCTCATTCTTTTCATTCTCTGCCGGAGCACGGTCTGTTTCATTATTGCCGCTTCTTTTCGCCTTTATCGTAAATGTAAAAGTAGAACCTTTTCCCAATTCGGATTCTATCCATATTTTTCCGCCCATCATTTCGACAATGCTCTTGCAAATGGCAAGTCCCAGTCCCGTGCCTCCGAATCGGCGCGTTGTAGACGCCTCCGCCTGTTGAAATGAATTGAACAGGCGTTTCTGCTGCTCGGCGTCAATACCGATACCATTGTCGCTTACCGCAATTTCTATGGCGCAAAGATCGTTTTCTTCTCCCGTGAGTCCGGCGTTAAGGTTAATAATTCCCGCTTCCTGCGTAAATTTAACGGCGTTTCCTAGCAGGTTGGTAACAACCTGAGTAAGCCGCTGGTCATCGGCGATAAGGATTCGCGGAATCTTTTCGTCTATATGCACATTAAGCTTCTGCTTCTTTTCATTCACGCGGAAGTTGACAACATCCACTACCCGCCTAATCATCTTTTCAAAATCAAACTCTTCGGGAGACAGTTCAAATTTTCCTGATTCAATTTTAGACATATCCAGAACATCGTTGATTACGCCCAAAAGATGCTTTGAGGCGTCTTCAATCTTTGTTAGGCAGTAATCCTTGCGCTGAATATCAGTTGCGGGTTTTCCAATCGCGACCATGCCGATAATGGCGTTCATTGGCGTGCGCATTTCATGACTCATATTGGCAAGGAATGTTGATTTGGCGCGGTTTGCAGTCTCCGCGGCTTCCAGCGCGGTTTCCAGGTCAACCTGAAGTTTAACAAGTTCAGTGAGAGTGCGCCGCATATCAAAAGCTATTTCGCCGCGCTGAATGGATCCGACGGCAAGCAAACCCCAGGAGCGAAGGATAAACAATTCAGTTTCAGGAATAATTTGCTTTGTTTTATAATCATCAAAACTGATATATCCCCAGAATTGCTCTTTTAAAAAAATAGGAAACGCAAGGATGGATTGAATTTTAAATGAAGAGAAATATGTTTTCTCAGGCTCGGAAAGGTTGTCAATAATTTCATTCACACACCCTCCCTCAAGAAAGACAGTTTCCCAGTTTGGCATAACGTCCTTATACGCGAAATCAATATCCGCGTTCAATTCAGGCAGCCCCTTATTGGCCCAATCGCATACAAGCTTGTAGTAGAGTCTTCCGCCATCCTTGCGGCGATTTTGCCAGATGGTTACACGGTCAACATTAATATGATTGGCAATCATCTCCATGCCCTTGCTTATCGCTATTTTATAGTCCCATGCGTCTGATTCCAGCAGAAGGACAGCGACGTTATTAACCAGGCTTACAAGTTTATGCTGTTTGTGAATTTCAATGGTGCGTTTGTATACAATGTCTTCAAGCCATATTTCCGTAAGGCGTCTTCTTTGAAAGAAGAAAATTAAAAGCGCCAGTACAAATAAAAGTAAAACAGCCGCGGTAATTAACAACAGGCGCTGTAAATGCCCCAGCTTTATTCTGTAATCAAAAGTCTTGCGCATCCATTGCCCCGAGATTCCCTTTGTATCAATAAGGCGGAGCGCCTTGTCAACAATAGAACAAAGAACCGTCTCGTTTTTATTAAATCCAAAGGTACATTCGGAAGAGTAATCAAAGACAATATTCGCCTTGTAGCCTGAGCGTTCATAGTAATTTGTCAGCATAAGCAGTTGAATTAAATTCGCCATTACCAAATCAACTTCGCCGCGCCCTAAAGAGTTAAAGGCGTCATTCGAGCTTTTGTACTCCGTCGTATTTTTATGATCCGGAAACCAGCTTCGGAACAATGAAGCGTAGGCGGTATCTTTTATTAAGCCGACTCTTACGCTCAGTAAATCGTTTATCCTGACGCCCGGATAATCCGATCTGGATATGAGCGCAAAATTATTCTTCATAATCGCGGTCTTTGGCCAGATGAATAATTCGGCGCGGTCTTTTGTCTGTAAAAGATCGGTTATCATGGACACTTTTCCCGTTTCAAGCGAATGCAGTAATTCAAACCACTCGGCGTTTTTACCGTTGGCAATTTTAAAAGTTATACCTGTAAGCGCTTCCACTTCCCTTAACACGTCATAAGAAATCCCCTGGTATTCTCTTTCATGTTTATTGTAAAAGCTGATCGGGTAATTATCATATTCAGCGGCAATTGATATTACGGGACGACTTTGCATATACGCTCTTTCTTCATCTGACAGGCGTATTAACAGCGTATGCCGTTTATACTCGCTTTCTCCTGATTTATACAGACTGTTTAAATAATTTAAAGAGCCGTTTTGCAGGGCTTTTTGCATAACCGAGATAATAGGCCAAAGATCATCATTACCGGTCGCCAGGGAAACAGGACTGTAAATTACGGGTAAAAAATCTTCGGATAATAAATCATTAAAAGAGTTAAACGAGCTCTCCATGGAACTCTCTAAAAAAAAGGCGTCGGCTTCATAGTTTTTGAGTTTCTGATAAGCGGTATAATGATCGTTCACCAGAATAATTTCATAATCACCCTGCAGGCGCGAGATAACGTCTCTTATTGTGATAGCGTCATTAAAAAAGCAGCAGCGAAGCGGGCGTGAACTGATTATTTCTAAAATAGGTTCACTGTTCATAAGCCGTAATGTTCTTACGGTACGGCCTGCGATAGCGTCGGTCATTAACCAGTTTTTTCGCCTTTCATCGGTAGAGGTCATTTCTCCCGAAAAATCAATTTTTTTTGAGTTTATTCCCGCTAATAAATCGCCCCATTCATAAATAACAGGCTTAAACGGGATTCCAAAAAGCCGCGAAAGCCATTCGCATAACAAAGCGGAAAATCCGCCGATTTCGCCGTTTTCTGTTTCGAAAGTTTCAACGGTTGAAAGCATCCCGTAAATAAAGGATGTTTTCCTCTCCTTAAGCGCCTCAATAGCGGCTATTTCATCATTTGTTACGCCGGGAATGTCACGGTATGAAGCAAAAGCGAAAGTTTTACTCTCCTGATCTTTAGATGATTTTTCACAGCCAAAAAATAATATCAATAAAAAAGTAAAGATTGTAAATAAAAAATGTATATAAAGAGCGTACTTCCTCCCTATCCTTTTTTTTGATATTTTAATTGTTGACATTCCATCTCCCTTATTTCAACAAATAATTTCTTAATTTTCCCATGACCTCTTCAAAATCAATCGGTTTGCCGACATGGTCGTCCATTCCCGCGTCAAGGCATTTTTCAATGTCCTCTCGGAACACGTTTGCGGTCATGGCGATAATCGGAATTTGCTTGCGTAAATTCCGATTATTGCTTCCGGTTTCACCCTCTGTAAAACCGGAGTGAATTTTATTGTCAAGTTTCCCTTTGATGGAATTTGCGTTAATATCAATTTCCGATTCTATAACCCTGATGCGCCTTGTCGCTTCGTAACCGTCCATTTCGGGCATCTGTATATCCATGAAAATTAAAGCGTATTTATCAGGATCATCTTTAAACATACGCACCGCTTCAGCTCCGTTTTCAGCGCAGTCAATATCTAACTGCGTTGGTTCAAGCAGGGCCATTACAACTTCGCGGTTAATTTCCATATCTTCAACCAGTAAAATGCGGTGCCCCGTAAAAACACCGTTAATATCAGTCTGTTTTTCCTTAGACTGATCTTCGTCTATACCCAGGCATTCATTTATAATTTCAGCAATGGTAGACGCAAACAGCGGCTTGGACATGAATTTGTCAACGCCGGCTTTTTTCGCATCAGCTTCAATAGAGCTCCAATCATCGGAGGAAATTATTATAATTACGGAATTTTCCGCTTTCTTTGCCTTTATTTCACGCGCCAGTTGTATGCCGTCCATATCGGGCATTTTCAAGTCAATAAAATAGATATTAAAGCCGCCTTTCTGTTCTATTAATGAAAGAGCTTCTTTGCCGTTTATGGCTGTCTCGCACGAAATGCTGAAACCCTGCGCTATTTCTTTAAAATATGACAATATTTCCGGATCGTCGTCTACCGCAATGATACTGATGTTGTCCCAATTAATATTAGCGGGTAAAAGACTTTGCTTTTCAGTTATCGTACCGCGTTTAACCTGAACGGTAAAAATAAAAGCCGCGCCTTTTCCGACTTCGGATTCAATCCAAATCTTGCCGCCCATCATTTCTACAATGCTTTTGGAAATAGCAAGACCCAGCCCCGTACCTCCGAACTTGCGCGTAGTGCTGCTTTCCGCCTGTTGAAAAGAACTGAACAGGCGTTTTTGCTGCTCGCGGCTTATGCCAATCCCGGAATCTTTTACGGAAATTTGAATAGTGCAGAGTCCTTTTTCTTCCCCCAAAAAATGCGTGTCAAGGGTGATGGAGCCTTCTTCCGGCGTGAATTTTACCGCGTTACTCAACAGGTTGGTAATAACCTGCGCCAGCCGCTGATCGTCGGCAATCATTGTTTTGGGAATGTCCTTATCAACATGCACCATGTACTTCTGATGTTTTTCGTCCATGCGGAAATTTATTACGGTGGATACTTTTTGAAGCATCTTTTCAAAATAGAACTCAACGGGAGATAATTCCATCTTGTTAGCTTCAATTTTTGACATGTCAAGCACGTCGTTAATAACGCCAAGCAGGTGCGTTGACGCGTCTTCGATCTTGCCTAATGCGTAGTCTTTGTGTTCTATGTCCTTCGCGTTCTTGCCGATTGTCGTCATGCCAATTATCGCGTTCATAGGCGTGCGCATCTCGTGGCTCATGTTTGAAAGGAATTCTCCTTTTGCCTTGCTTGCCTGAGTCGCCTTGTGAAGCGCGTCCCTGAGTTTTGTATTATAAATGTCGCGCATAATTACGCCCGCGATGGTGCTTGCTATCATGCCGACGAAATTTTTCTCTACGCTGGTCCACTGGCGCGGTTCAGACTTTTGTTCCACGCTTAAAACTCCCCACAAACGGCCTTCGACGTAAAGCGGAGCGGTAATAAAAGCCTGTACGCCAATAGATAACATAGGGCGGAAAGCTTCGTTTGTACTGTTGGCAATATCATCGCAGAAAACCACCGCAGTCGTAGTGTAGTCAGGCAATCTTTCAGGAAAATACGATTTGATCACGGACAGCAGATCAAATTGCGCAGTGACCGGAGGGGAGTTATCCGCGACCCAATGATATGCCAGATAGGTACTTTTGCGAGTATAATCAATGCCAAAAATATACACCAGAGAAACTTTGTGGTACCGTCCCAATTTTGAGATGGCTTCCCTTACATAGTTTTCCGAATCGCCTGATGAAATAAAGCCTCTTGAAATTTCAGATATCAATTCCTGCTGTTCCAGCCTGATTTTTAGCAATTCGCTTTGTACCTGAATATTTTTTTCCAAATTTTTAAAGTTACGCAGATCGTATTGATAACCCATCACTACAAATTTTCCGTTATACTTTGTGCGCGTCAGCGTAACTTCATAAGGAACCTGCTTTCCCTCAGTAGTAATACTTACCCATTCCAGCACAAGCTTTTCCCCGCTCAGCGCCCTATTAATTACATCCGCCACCTTATCTATTGATTTTTGTCCATCGTCCTGATATTCAGGCGAGAATTCGTAAAAATGATCAAGATAGTATTCCTTTGTCGTTCCCAATCCCTTTAAAGTAATGTCATTGCAATCAATAACGCGGGCGTTTTCGTCAAAAACGGTAAAACCGAGCGGCGAAGCGTCAAGCACCGCGCGGTTAAATTCGTTAACGTCGACTATCGTGCGCTCCATCTCGGAACGTATTACGGTATTTGCGCACAGGAACGCAGCCGAGCGCATCATATCAACGCATTCCTCTTCAAAAAAACGTTCACTGTGGCGGTCTTCAAGCAGGGCAAAACCCCAAAAAGCGTTATTAATAAATAACGGCGTTACAAATACCGACACTGAACCGAATGCTTTCAGTAATTCAACTTCGGGCAGAAGGGTTACCGGACTGTTAATTGTCACGCCTGAGGTTAAAATCTCCGCCCAACGCGGCGCAAGCTGTTCATAAGTGACATTCTCAAGTCCTTTAGTCGGTATTGTAGTACCGCCGGATCCCCTGTCCCAGCGGTATATTTGCGATACGTGCAAATTGCCTGATGAGGCAAAGTTACGCCAAATTGAAAATCTGTCCAAATCGAATACGTCGGCGATTTCCCTTACACCCGCAGTCATAGTTTCTTCAAATTTTTCTTTACTGTTCGACAGGAATATTACCGCAGCCCTGTTCAGCGTATCCGCCATTTTTTCGCGGCGCTTAAGCGTTTCAATGGCTTTTTCGGCGGTGTGTTCAGTATTTGCCCTGATAATCGCGTTGGAGAATACACGCGCCGCGGTGCGCAATAAATCGAAACAGCCATCGTCAAAATAACTGTCTTTATTATGATCCTGAAAAGATACCGCGCCCCATAAATTACCATGCGTAAAAATGGGTATTAACAACATTGATTTAATGCCATACACTCTCAGAAAAGCCGCTTCGGCTTCGTTATAATCGCTTTGCCGAATTCTTACATGTTTGCCTTTCTGTACAACCGCTACCCATTGTTCCATAACCGGAATCCTGGGTAAAATCCGCAGTTCATCGGCAAGAGACATAAGGCCGCCTTCCGACTTGTCCCAACGGTAAATTTGACCAAAATGCTTTTCTCCTTCCCTGTCTACAATGGCGTAAACGACTACGCGATCCAGTCCAACCGCTTCCGCAAAAGGCCGTATGCCAATAGTCATTACTTCTTCAAATGTTTTCTCCTGATTAGTTGAAAATATTTCTATCGACTTGTTCAAAGCTTCAACAATAACGATGCGGCGGGCGGATAAGGCCTTTGCTCCAATTTTGGCGCTCTTGTCTTTTTTGTGCGCCACGCCGTTATTTGACTTTGTTTTTTTTATCAACGCGTTAAATATTGACATATTTTTATCCTTTTTCAAATTGAGGAATATTATTTTTTAAATAATTCCCAATAATATTTATTGCTTCATCAAAATCACTATGAAGCAAATATTCCGAAAGGGTGCCCAGCAGTCCTTTAACTGAGTGCGACCATTTTTTATGTACCAATTCATTCAGCGCGGCATTGGCGCTTTGTTCATTATACTCCCCGCATGCAGTTTGAATAGCGAGCAGCTTTTCACCAAGAAACGCCACGTCGTTTTCTGAATCATCCGGTAAATCTTCCTCGTCGTCTTTATTTGGTTTTAATTTTTCTATTACCCTGCCCAATTCTTCCAAAAATACCGGAGTTTTTTCAAATATTAAAGACATATTTTCCTCTCTTCCCGCCTTTTCCAATTCATGGGCGGCGGCGGAAAGATCAGCCTCGCCAATACTGCCAAGCGTACTTTTCATCGCATGGGTATTAACAATAAACTGCCGTATATCATCCCCTCTGCGGTACGCGTTTTTATGTATCAACGATAATCTTTCAAACGCCTTCTCGGCGTCGCGTAAAAACACTGTTTTTAACCCGTCGTCGGATACGGGTTTTTCTCCCGCATTGCCGGATATTTTTATAATGGCGGCCTGCTTTTGAGCCGCTTTAACCACTTCCGGCGGATACACGTCGCGTATAAATTTATTTAAATAAAAATTTAACTGGCGTATATCTATCGGTTTGGAAATAAAGCCGTCGAATCCGTTCTCCATAAACATCTCAGCCATTCCCGCAAGAGCATTCGCCGTCAACGCGATTATAGGCTTAGTATAGCCTAAACCGCGAATAATTTTTACAGTATCAATGCCGTCCATTTTAGGCATGAAATGGTCCATAAATATTATATCGAAAGTAGCGCCTGCTTTTATCTTTTCAATAGCGATAAACCCGCTTATGGCTGTTTCAAGCGACAGGCAATATGGGGTCATAAGACCGCGCGCGACATACAGATTTGTTTCCATATCGTCTACAATTAAAACCCTGCCGTAGGGCATATATTCGCGTACCAATTGCGACGTTTTATTTGCCTGCCGCGCCTCCGCATGATGAAATTGCATGAGATTTTCAACGGCTTCTTTACCCAACACGCTTGAGTCCGCTATACCCTGCGGCAGGCGCACGGTAAATACCGAACCTTTATTAATCTCGCTTTCCACGGAAATTTCGCCACCCATCAATTTGACAATATTATTCGTAATGCTCATGCCCAAACCTGTCCCCTCTACGGCGCGGTTTGTTTCCATATTAAAGCGGGTATATTCGTCAAACAGTTTATCAATCTGTTCGCGCGTCATGCCCTGTCCCGTGTCAGCCACACGGAACACAATTGTCAGTGTTCCTGAATCTTCATGCTGAGGGTATTCGGCGGAAACCGACATGGAAATACTGCCTTTATCCGTGTATTTATATGCGTTGGAAAGCAGGTTATTTAAAATTTGCTTTATTCTTAATTCGTCGCCCGTCAGTTTAACCGGAATATTCTCGTCCACAACAAGGCTGAATTCAATCGGCTTATAATCGTACTTGTAAATATTCATATTCATTGCGTCGCTGATAAGGCTTGCGACTTCGTAAGGAAGATGCGCCAGTTCCAGTTTGCCCGCTTCAATTTTTGACATATCCAGTATGTCGTTAATAATGCCAAGCAGCAAATAGCCTGATGTGCTGATTTTATTAAAGGCTTCCTTTATATCGGAGGGAATTATTCCGTTTTGCAGATGTATCTCCGTAATGCCAAGAATCGCGTTCATTGGCGTGCGCACTTCATGGCTCATACGGGACAAGAACTGGCTTTTGTAGCGGTTGCTCTGTTCGGCAGATTCCTTTGCGGCAATCATTTCAGTCATATCAATGGCGTGTTGAATATGGACGGTTCTGCCGTCATACCATTCTATATATCTGTCCATACATCGATAAATGCGTTTCGTTATAGTGTAATGCACCTCCCATACTATTGTACTGTCCGGTTCTTCGTCAAGTTTATAGCAGGGGCAGAAATCGCATTTTTTATCGACATTCTGTATAATTTTATAACACATTTGCCCAATACAATCATTTTCCAGATTTAATTCCTGTTTCATATAATTATTTACAAATAAAATCTCTCCGGTATCGGGAACGGTAACATAGACTATCGCGTCAATGCCGTTCAAAATATTTTCCATAATGCTGAGCGATTGCTTTGACTCATTCATCTGCGCGATTGTCTTTCTTAGTTCGCGTAGGTCGTATGTATATCCCATAACAATAAAACTATTATTATACTCAACGCGTACAAGAGTAACGTCGCAGGGTATCATCTCATCGTCTAATTTTCTGTGCATCCATTCAAAACGGCAATAACCTTCGTCAAAAGCTTTTTTTACGCTTTCTAAAGCTATCTCTCTTGACAGCCTCCCATTCGGCTGATATTCGGGAGAAAGCTCAAAAAATCTATTACAATATTCATCTTTACTTGCCATTTCAAATATTCTTAACGATTCCAGATTGCAGTCGATAAGATTATAATTACTGTCCCAAAAATTTGTCCCGACGGGAACGGAATCAAACATAGCGTGCATTCGCTTATCGGCCTCGCGCAGTTTGTTAGTCTGCAAATTCCGGTTAATGGCGTTGCTCATCATTAAAGCTACGGATGATAATATGCGCATTTCATCATTTGAAAATGTCCGTTCACGCCGGCAGTCATCTATGCTGAAAAATCCCCAAAATTTATTGTTTATAAACATCGGGATTGCAAAGAGGGATTGTATTCCAAAATCATTAAAAAAACTCCTTTCGTTTTTCGGCATCCTTGACAGAGGCACATTTACATGTTCGCCGCGAAAAAACATTTTTTCCCACTCCGGTTTTTCGCTGTTGGGAATATGCATGCCTATGGGAATCTGTTTACAACTGTGTCCATAATCGCTAAGCCATTCGTATTTAAGGGTAAAGCAAAGCTCTCCGTCAATAACCTCATTGCTCCAAATGTGAACGCGGTCTACGTCCAGACAGTATCCCAAAAGTTCAAAGCTCTTTATTAATAACGAGTCAAAAGATTTTTCATCGCTGATGGACAACAGGATATTAGCCGCGGCATTTACAGTATTTAATAAATGTTCCCTGCTTTCAATTCCGCCCATCATTTTCTGTAATTCACGCAAGTCACGTAGATAGAAGGCTAAAGCGTATTCGTTATCAAACTTAACGCGCACGCCTGTAATTTCACACGGTATCGGCTCTCCGTTCAGCTTCTGGTGCACGTATGTAAAATGCAAGTAACCTTCAGAAAGCGTTTTTTCAATGTACTCCTGCATTTTTACGGTTGACAGAACCCCATCCGGCTGATACTCAGGCAAAAGCAGATGAAATTTATCAAAATATTCCTGTTTACTTGACATCTCAAACAGATTGAGCGCGCTCTCATTACAGTCAATAAACTGTGTATTTCTTTTTAGAATATTTGCGCCTAAAGGCATGGCGTTAAATAAAATTCTTAAGCGTTCTTCAACATTGTTTCTCTCCATGGAAATACGCAGCAAAATAATAGTCAGTAAAACCGACAATACCGTACCAAGAGTGATAAGAATCAGCGCAAGGTACCTTGTGCCGCGGTAATACAGGTCTTCGGGAGTTATAATTCCAATGTACCAGCCGTTATAGAGTTTTTCAGTAAAGAGAACGCTTTTAACGCCCCTGTAATTGGTTGTTTTATATTCAGAAACAAAACCATGCTGCTCCAATTCAGTGATAGATGTCGCAATACCGATATTAACGTCTTGCAACCCCCTGCCCGGCATCGAAGGATCCGGATGGGCTAATATCATCATGTCTTCGCTTAATAAAAATCCAAGACTTTTTTCGGAAAAAGGCGTATCAACGGCAAGTCCTCCAATCCTGTCGAAATTCATTTCCAGACAAACAATGCCTAACTCTTTGCCGTCTCCGTTAAAAATACGGCGCGAAAATGTAATGTGGCCATATTTGTACACGCTGTCAAAACTCGGCTTGGTAATTCCTATATCGCCGTTTGCCTCTACAGCCGCCTTATACCAGGGAAAGTTTTCAAGCTTACTGCCTTCCTCTTGAAAATTACCCGCGTCTCCTGCGGTGAAAACTTTGCCATAAGCGTAAAATATCCCGAAAAAACCAATTACGCCCGAAAGACGGTTTTCTTCGTTGCTTTGCACATAATTGTTGATATAATGCACATATTCCTGTATCGTTTGCGCATCATCTCCCCACAACATAATCATACCGCGTATTGTTTGAGCAATACCCGCCAGAATCGTTTCCGGTTCCAGCATGGCGGCTTTTATATTGGCTTCCGTATAGGAAATGGATTCTTTTACCCTTTTTCGCAAATTATCATTTTCAATTCTGCTTACAAAAAAATAAGTTGTAACCACCATCAACGCAAAAGCCAGAAAAATAGCCGCCACCTGCGCATGGAAACGCAGTCTATATATTTTCTTAAAGAAAGAATTCATTATGATAAAGCCCCTCTGACAGCTTTAATTTTATCTTTTACTTTAAGAAACACTTCTACGATTTTAGGGTCAAAAGCCTTGCCGGATTCCGCAGCGATAATGCCGGCCGCTTCCTCGTCAGTAGCCGGTTCTTTATACGACCGTTTGGAAACAATCGCGTCATATACGTCAACAATCGCCAAAATACGCCCCTGTAACGGAATATCCGTTTCTTTAAGCCCATGCGGATAACCTTTACCGTCCCATCGTTCATGGTGATATTCAGCAAATAATTTAGCGTTAGACAAATATTCCTCTTCGCCAATCTGACCTATCATTCTGTCGATTATCCGCGCGCCTTCCGTGGTGTGGACCTTTATTTGCTCATACTCATCAGGCGTCAATTTGCCGGGCTTATTTAAAATCGCGTCTTTAACATGAATTTTTCCCAAATCATGCAATCGGGCGGCGGGAACTACTTTTTCCATATCCCAATTTTTCATTTGATCGGCATACACTCCGTTTTCTATCATTCCTTCTATCAATATTTTAACATATGCCGCCGTTCTGTCATTATGCCCGCCAGTCTCTTTGTCGCGTTCTTCAACAACGTCCGCCAAAACTTTTACAATGCCGTTTTGCATCCGTCTGATTCTGGCAGTGCGCTCGCGTATCAGTTCGTCAATATCCAAATGTGTTTTTATACGGTTGAGCAACACGTGGGAGGAAAACGGTTTTGTGACAAAATCCACTACGCCCAATTCAAAGCCGCTGGCTTCAATTTCATCGTCCGTAAAGCTTGTAAGAAATATAACGGGAATATCCGCATATAAAGGATCGGACTTTAACATCTGTAACGCTTCAGAACCGTCCATATCGGGCATTTCAATATCAAGCAAAATCAAATCAGGAGTAATTTTTCTTAAAAACGCAAACATCTTTGCCGCAGAAGGCATTGTATATATGCGATAATGGTTTTCCAGCGCTTTTTTTACTATTGATAAATTAGTATCGCTGTCATCTACAGCAAAGATAGTTTTCATTATTTTACCGCATCAGCGTATTTCTCAATAATTGATCCTATCTTGGATAAAAGTTCTTCTTTTTTGCTTGGTTTCTTGATAAAATCAACCGCTCCCACTTCCTTGGCCTTGGTTATGTCAGACGGATCTTCAGATGATGAATAAATGACAATCGGGACAAAATGTAAGTTGCTGATTTGCCTTACCCTCTGGAAGGTATCCCATCCGTCCATATCCGGCATAATTATATCCAGCATAATTACATGGGGAACAAGTCCTTGATAGAATAATTTCAGGGCTTCATGTCCCGAACCGACTGTAATAACTTCATAGGTTTTATCCAACATTCCTTTGATCGCGACAAGATGAGTCGGTTCATCATCCACCGCCAGAATTATTTTCTTTTCATCGCCTGTCTGAACCTTAAACTTTTCAGTTTGTGTCTTTAGCTCGTCAAAGTTACGGTTGTTTTCCTCGTTTATTTCATTTACATGATCAACCGCTATCTTTATCTGAGTCATGGCGCCGCTTACTATTTTGTTCATGCCTTCGACAACCTGATTGCTTATCTTTATAAAATCATCGGTTTTATTCACCAGTTCCCCGCCCGAATGCGCCATATTTTCCGCGCCTTTTCTGACCGATACGGTTATATCTTTTAACCTGCCTACGGATTCCAGTAACTGCCTTCCGCCTCCTTCCTGTTCTTCCATTGCATTGCGGATATTTTGTTCATGTTCCGTTACTGTTTTCACGCCTGAGTCTATGGCGCCAAAACGGTCAAGCACTTCGTTGGATGATTTTGTAATGTTGTCTATGGAAGCTTTTATTTTTTTTAACATTCCGGCCGTTGTTTTAGACTGCCCGCTTGATGATTCGGCAAGTTTGCGAATCTCGTCTGCGACTACTGCAAAGCCCCTTCCGGCTTCTCCGGCGTGGGCCGCCTCAATTGCCGCGTTCATGGAAAGCAAATTCGTCTGGGCGGCGATACTGTTCATTAACGCGTTAATTTCCAAAAGCCCTTCGGACTCCTGGGCAATTTCCCGTATTTCCTGCGCCACCGTCTGAAGCCCGGTCTTGCCGATTTCGGACGCCTCCGCAAGAGCGTTGACATTTTGGGTGTTCTCTACCAATGTTTTGGTCACCGAATTAATGTTAGCTGTCATTTCTTCAACGGCGGAAGAAGAAGTATTAACGCTTTCAGACTGTTCTTCAATCAGCTTGTTAAGGTTCTCAATGTTAATCTTGATTTCATCACCGGCTTTGTCCGCTTCTTTCGCTTCTTCTTCCTGTTGGGCTACAAGACCTTTCATACTGTCAAACTGCATTGAAATCTGCGAGACGGCAATTCCTGTTTTTTCCATATTGTTGGAAAGTTCCAAACCGGTATTTGTAAGCGCGCTTACCTTATACTTTATAATGCCTATAAGATTTCTCATGTTTTCAAATGTTTCGTTAAAATATTTGGCCATATCGCCGATTTCATCTTTACTTTTAACATTTAGGCGTTTGGTCAAATCTCCTTCGCCTTCGGCAATTTCCATGAGCATACCGGCCGCCGTATTAATGGGCTTTATTAAGATAAACCTGTAACTCATCGTGTTGACCAAGACGGAAACCAATAAAATTATAACCGCGATAATGGTAATTATTTTAATCTGTCCAACCACATTGTTACTAATGACTTTGTTTATGGCCGTCATCTCGTTGCCGATAAACAAAATGCCGATAACGTCTTTGCCGTCCGCCGCGAAAACAGGACGATATTCGGTAAGATATTTCTTGCCAAGAATAACCGCTTCTCCTGAATAGCCTTTGCCGGAACGTATGGACGGATATGCGGCGCTGCCCGTTCCCAGCATTGTATCCACCGCCCGTTTTCCGGCGTTGTCTATAATACTGGTGGTTATTCTGCGGTAATCTTCGCCATCTTTGATAAAAATAGTCGCCGCTATGCCAAGATCCGAACTCAATTCATCTATTAATGTATAATTGTAATTTAAAGAAGTGCCGTCTTCTCCTGTAAGATTGCCGTTTACAATGCTTAATTTCCCATATTCAACATTAAGTCTGTGCGCGAAATGAATTATATCTCCCGAGAGTTTATTTTTCCCCATGATAACGGCAGTTTCAAGGCTGGATTTTTGTATGGAATTTATACTAATGATCGAAAAAATGATAATAGCCAAAAGCATAAATATAATTGATATGCTTGATAATTTTAGTTGCAGGCCTAAACGTCCGGACTTTTTATTGCTATTCATAAACTGCCCCTTAATATGTTGCTCTTAATAGTATAACGTTATTTTGGCGTATTTATCAATATATTTGACTATTAACTGTAGAAAATTTGTATAAATTTGCAGTTTTTTAGGTCTAAATACTGAAATTTTAACTAATATTACGATTCAACCAAACCTCTATATCGGATAAAAGTTTTTCAACATAATCGATACAATCCTGATTTTTAGCCAAAATTCCTGATAAATCTCCTGTCTTTGCCAATGCTTCCAGTTCTGCCGCCATCTTGCGCGCGGTTTCGGCGCCAATACTTTCGCTTGTGCTTTTCACGCCGTGTACGCATATTTTGTATTCATTCAATGTTTGCGCGGATACGGAACGCATTTTAACTAATGTCGTCGGTATGACAGAAAGATAAGAACGCAGAACAGGCAGGAAAATTTCCATATCGCCGCTATAAAGTTCCATAACTTTGCTTTTGTCAATTCCGGGTATATCTATTTCCATATTCTTCTCCATTTTTGAATTATCTGTATTTTTTGTGATTTTTTCATAAAACCAGTTTTTAATAAACGCGTCCATTTTTAAAAAGCTGATAGGCTTGGATAAAACCGTCTGAAAACCGTTGTTTAAAAACATTTGTCCGGCTTTGGTGTCATTCGCAGTTCCGGCTCCCTCTAAAATTTCATCATCGGCCGTCAAGGCGACAATCGGCACATTTTTCGCGTATTCTGTTCCAAGTAAACGTATCTTAAGCGTCGTTTCTATACCGTTCATTTCCGGCATTTGATGATCCATAAAGATAATGTCATATACCGGAGCTTCGCTTTCTACCCGCTTTATAGCTTCATACCCGTTTAATACGCAATCCACCTGCATTTTATATTTACGCAGCATTCCGGCGGTCATGTTCAGATTAGGCATGAAATCGTCCACCACCAGCGCTTTTATGTGGCTTAAATCCAGTTTAACCGATCCGGTTTTTTTTATCAAATTTTCTTTTAAGCACCGCGCGGCCTCAACCGTTTCGGCGGGGTATCTGTCGCGTATCAGTTTGTTTAACATGTCATTAAGCTGGCGTATGTCAATTGGTTTGGGAATAAATCCGTCAAAACCGTTTTTCGCAAACATTTCCGCATGCCCCGCCAGAGCGTTAGCTGTCATGGCGACAATAGGATATGTATAGCCAAGACCGCGTATAATTTTTACAGTTTCTATGCCGTCCATTCCCGGCATAAAGTGGTCCATAAAAATAATGTCAAATGTTAAACCTTTTTTAATTTTTTCAACCGCCTCTTCTCCGCTTAAAACGGTCTCAATCGACAATCCGTAAGAGGACAAAAGCCCGCGCGCAACATAAAGATTCGGCTCCATATCGTCTACAATCAATACTTTTCCGTAGGGCATATATTCGCGGATAATTTGCGCCGATTTTTTCACAGGCGGCGCCGACTTTCCCCGGCTGCACTTGTTAATGTTTTCCGCCAATTCACTGCCAATCACACCCGCGCCGGGAACAATCCCCTGCGGCAGCTTTACGGTAAAAGTAGACCCTTTGTTTAATTCGCTTTCTACAATAATTTCGCCGTTCATTAATTGAACCAGACGATTTGTAATGTTCATACCCAGTCCCGTGCCTTCAGTCGCGCGGTTGGCTTCCAGATTAAAACGGGTATATTCGTCAAACAGCTTGTTAACCTGTTCGCAGGTCATTCCGCATCCTGTGTCGCTTATGCTGAAAATAAGCGTCACGCGCGGATTTTCTTCCTGCTCTGACATTTTATATTCCGCCGCGGCAGTCATAGAAACTTTTCCGCTGTCCGTATATTTAAACGCGTTGGTAAGTATATTATTTAATATTTGTTTAATGCGAAGCTCATCGCCTAATAATGTTACGGGAATATTTTCATCCGCATTTAATTCAAATTGAATAGGCTTGTTGTCAAAGCGCATAACATTAAGCTGTACGGTATCATTAATTAAGCTTACTACGTCATAATTAACAGGCGTAAGTTCCAGCTTGTTCGCTTCTATTTTAGACAAATCCAATATGTCATTGATAATGCCAAGAAGCAGATAACCTGAATTATACACTTTACCCAACGCTTCTTTAATATCATGCGAAAGTCCTTCTTTTTCCAACAGCATTTCCGTAATGCCCAAAATTATGTTCATAGGCGAGCGAATTTCATGGCTCATCCTTGCCAGGAACGCGGATTTTGCATTATTGGCGGCTTCAGCGTCAGCCTGTTTCTTCGCCATTTTTTTCAGATTGGTAACGTCATGCATAACTTCTATGTAGCCTATTGTTTTATTGTCCAAACTTTTAAGAATTTCGACATTAACCTCGTAAGATGAGTCTTCATGCGAAAAATACGTGCGCTTTTCGCCTCTTTTCGCGCATTCAATTCCGCAGTCCCGCGTATTGCAGATATTTGCGTTCCAGTAATTGCATGGTTTTCCAATAACGTCCTTGTGCGAAATATTCAGGATTTTTTCAACCGCCGAATTTATATAAGTCCATTTTGCATTCGCGTCTGTAACCGATATTGGCAGCGGTATGGCGTTTAAAATCGATTTATACCAATGGCTCAGAGCAAGGGCGTTTTCGTTTTCTTTTTTTATCTTTGCGTTCTGCAGGTTTCTGTTTACAGCGTCGCTCATCATCAGGCCGACGGACGTTAATATATGTATTTCTTCATCCGTAAATGTCCGTTCGCGGCGGCAGTCGTTAATGCTGAAAAAACCCCAAAAGCTTCCTTTGTCGCCGGTCGCCTGCCGCCTGTCAATTTTTGTCCGCCGCCTGTCGCTAATTATCCTTCTGTCTTCTTTTGACAGCCTCCTGTCATAAATAAAAATCTGCTTGTTGTCATCTGTAAATTTCCGTCTGTCCGGCATCGTCTGTCTTCTGTCAACTTTTTGCTTTCTTCTGTCGTACGCTATCTGCCGTTCCAGAAACATCGGAATAATTACAATGGATTTTAATTGATACGGATGTAAAAAATCCTGATCGTCATGTGACAAAGCGGAAAACGGCGCATTTATATATTCGCCGCGCAAAAATATTTTTTCCCATTCGGGTTTCCAACTGTAGGGAAAATACAAACTTACAGGCGTTGTTATTCCATAGCCATAATCGCTGAGCCATTCATAACGGCGGACAAAATGCATTTCGCCGTCGATCATCTCGTTACGCCAAATTTGGACGCGGTCAACGTCCAGGCAGTTTCCAACAAGCTTAAAAGTATTTGACAACGCGGCCTCAAACGATTCGTCATCGCTGACGGATAACAACACATTGGCCGCGCTGTTCACCATACTCAATAAATTTTCCCGCTGTTTGGCTTCCCGCATTAATTTGTTTTGATTTATGCGCACTTCCCATGACTTACGCCGCAGCCTCTCCTGGCTGACGGAAAATAAAAGCGAAACCCCTACCGCGACCATAAGGTCGTTTATAATATATCTTGTTTCGTAGTCCGAGAAATCCATCCCGCAGATACGCGCCACCGAAAAAAATACAACAAGCGTAAACGCTATGTTTGCAATTTTAAATTTTATGGGAAACGGCGCGAATACGGGAAGCATCAGCGTGACGGAAAGCGCGCCGATATATGCGTTGATATTCGAGCCTGAGGATGCTGTAATAACGGCAGTTCCAAGGAAAAAATACACGGTTAAAACCATCATTAGAATACAGGGCTGATTTTTAAAACGTTTTGTAAACCGAAGGGCGATAAGGATTGCGCTTAACAGCGTATACCCCAAATGAATAGAAATTGCAAGCATAGGGAAGGGATGAATTTTTATATCGCCGGGAATATAGATCAGCATTAGAAACAGGGTTATAAAAACTATATAAAAAATTTTCCCGGATAAATAATTAAACTCGCCGTAAAAAGTTTCGCGGCTTGAATCCTCTCCGTAAGCCTGAAACCGCGATTTGTATTTATTAATAAGCATGGTAAATAATTCAGGCATACGCATATAATAATTTTAAACCCTATCTAACCGGTGTATACTTTTACAGGTTACTCCTCTTTAAAACCACAAAACTTCCTTAAATAAAGCGTCAATACATTCACGGTTTTGTACGCCGGTATCATTTACATGGCGTATGGCAATATTGATCTCATCTGCGCGGCCATCTAATTTATACCTAAGGTTATCTCCTGCGCCGTCTTTTTAAAGATTTCCGCTTTCATTAATTACTTCCCTTTATTCACCGGCCATTTCTTCCGACTGAGCCTTACCTCACGGGAAATATTATTTAAAGAATTGATACCGCCCAGAAGCAGTTTACCGCCTTCTCCTTCTTTTACCTCTTCAATTTCATTATAAGTATCTATTACGCATTATAATAACATACAATACCATTTGTGTCAAATTCAATTAAAATTACTATTCTACTATAAATATGTCAATTTTTTTTGGAATAACAGTTCACAATAGGACTTTTTCTGTATATAATTAATAAAATGAACGGCTTATTGCTTTTATTAATCTCCGTAATTACGCTTTTTTTTGCCTATTTGCTCTACGGCAGGTTTCTTGCCAAAAAATGGGGAATAGACCCTTCACGAAAAACTCCGGCTTGTGAGCTGGAAGACGGTCAGGAATATGTTCCCACGTCAGGGGCAGTGCTATTTGGTCATGAATTCGCGTCTATCGCGGGGGCAGGGCCAATCAACGGGCCGATTATCGCCGCAATGTTCGGGTGGGTTCCGGCGCTGTTATGGCTTCTCTTTGGAAGCGTCTTCTTTGGCGCGGTGCATGATTTTGCAGCGCTTTACACATCTGTTAAAAACAAGGGAAAATCAATCGGATATGTAATTGAGTTATATGTGGGAAAAACAGGAAAGCGGCTTTTTTTAATCTTTGTGTGGCTTTTTTCGATACTTATAGCGGCGGCTTTTGCGGACATAGTAGCCGGAACATTCGGCGGGTTTAACGAGTCAGGGGCGCGTAATGAAATAAACGCCTCGGTAGCCTCCAGTTCAAGTTTTTTTATACTTGCCGCAATAATTCTTGGTTTATTTATCCGCAGGCGCAAGGCTTCCGATTTGGCAAGCGGCATTATCGCAATTGATCTTCTTATTATTTGCATTGCCCTTGGGATTTTCTTTCCTTTTTTTATGGAAAAATCCGTATGGTTCTACCTTATCTTTGCCTATATATTTATCGCCTCGATTGTTCCCGTGTGGTCATTAGGCCAGCCCCGTAATTATCTTAATTCTTTTTTACTGATAGCTATGATGCTGGCGGCTTTTATCGGCGTTGTTTTTACAGCGCCGCTGATTTCAATCCCCGCATTCACAGGCTTTAATATTAAAGGCAATTTACTGTTTCCGGGTCTTTTTGTTACCATTGCCTGCGGCGCGATTTCCGGCTTTCATTCCCTTGTAGCCACAGGAGCGGCGTCCAAACAGATAAGCAATGAAAAACACATGCTTCCCATTTCCTACGGCGCAATGTTAGTTGAAACTCTCGTGGCGGTTCTTGCCCTCATTGCTGTCGGCTCTCTTGCGTGGAACGGAGAACTGCCGGAAGGGACTCCGCCGGTCATTTTCGCAACCGCGGTTTCAGGCTTTCTTTCACAGCTTGGACTGCCCCATCAGGTGTCATTTACCATAGTGTCGCTGGCGGTTTCATCGTTTGTGCTTACCACTCTGGATACTGTCGCAAGATTGGGGCGGCTCTCTTTTCAGGAGCTTTTTTCAGTTGAAGATCAAAAACGGGAAAATAAACTATGGGCAAAAATATTAAGAAACAAGGCCGCTTCCTCGCTCTTTACCCTTCTACCGGCATATCTTCTGGCGATAATGGGTTATGAGAGCATCTGGCCCCTATTCGGCGCCGCAAACCAGCTTCTTGCCGCTCTCACTTTAATTGCCTGCACCCTGTTTTTCAGGAAGACGGGACGGAAAATTTTTATGCTGATAGTTCCGACAGTGATCATGTTAGCTGTCACCTATACTTCCCTTTCCTTAAGCATAAGAAATAAAATCCTTCTCTTTTTGGACGGTAAATTCAATCCGGCGGTTGACGGCATTCAAATGTTAATTGCCGTTCTGTTGCTGGTATTGGGAATTCTTGTCGCAGTTTCCTGCGCGGCAAAACTGCTTGGTAAAAGTAAAGATAAGGAAATCATCCGGTAGTTATGGAAAACTTAAAAAAAATAATTATATCCGGCCTGACAAGCGGCAAGTATTCAAGTTTTCAGGACGAAACCAACATAGACGATATGCTTCGTCTTATAGTCCTTAACATAATTTATACTATTGCTTCCGTTTTAATAATCACGTTGGGCGTTATAGACATGCAAAGGGGAAATGTTAACGACGGCCTGCTTACGATTATCCTTGGTTTTATGACTTTTTTAAATCTTTCATTACTGCGTACTGAAATGCCTTTTAACATAAGCGGTTTAATAATTACGGCGATTTTCGGCGCTTTTTGCGGATTATCTATTTTTATAAAATATGAAATGAACGGCCTTTCCAGCCTGTGGATTTATTCTTTTCCGTTAATGTCAATCTTTACGCTGGGACTTCCCATAGGGCTTATCCCCGCGTTACTTATTTTAATAACCGCCATATTCGGAACTTTTGGCGGTTTATCGAAATATCAATATACCTTTCAGGAATCGACTCTTTTATGCGGCGTTTATTTCTTTGTAATGCTTCTTACCGTCGTATATGAATTTGTCCGCTCGTTTAAAGACCGCTGGCTGGCGCGCCAGGACAGTTACATGAATTTAGTTTTTGATAACAGCCCTGATATTATTATGCTTATGGATAAAAACATCGGTCTTGTTCACTGCGCCAAAATTTTCCTGCAAAGCATAAAAATTAAAAATTTTGAAGAAATACGCAAAGCAAGCTATGATGAGGTTTTTGGCCTTTTTACGGATTATGAAATGCTTAATCAAATTACCACATATTTTAATAATTCAATATATAACAAAAAACCTGTTACATTCGAGCGGGTATTGGATTTTAGCGGCGAAGGAAATAACCGTCATTATGAGATTCATTTTACTCCAATGTACAACAGCAAGGACGAATTTCAGGGCGCTTTTATACTTTTCCATGACATGACGGACATTCTGGAAACCAAAGACCGCGCCGAGCAGGCCAGCAGGGCAAAGTCAATTTTCCTTGCCAACATGAGCCATGAGATCCGCACGCCGTTAAACGCCATTATCGGCATGACAGCCATCGCCAAGAATTCAAATGAATTGGAGCGAAAAAATTACTGCCTTGAGAAAATAGAGAGCGCCTCCAATCATTTGCTTGGAGTTATCAACGATATTCTTGACATGTCAAAAATTGAAGAAGATAAATTTGAACTTTCATATACCGAGTTTGAACTGTCTGCAATGATACACAAGGTGGTTAATATTTTTGAATTCCGGTTGGAAGAGAAAAAGCAGAAATTTTCCGTTAATCTTGATCCTGCCCTTCCTAAAAAAATAAAAACTGACGATCTGCGGCTTACGCAGGTTATCACAAATCTTTTGGGTAACGCCATTAAATTCACTCCTGAAGGCGGGGACATTACTCTTTCATTACGGCGGTTAAATAACGAGAAGGATTTCTGCATTCTGGAAATTATTATTGATGATACTGGAATTGGAATATCAAAAGAGCAGCAAAAAAAATTATTTGATTCTTTTGTGCAGGTAGACTCCAGCATCGGACGGAAATTCGGCGGCACCGGCCTGGGACTGGCTATTTCCAAAAAAATTGTCGAGTTGATGCAGGGCGATATAAAGATGGAATCAGAAATCGGCAAAGGAGCGTCCTTTATTATCACTATCCGCGTGGAAATTGCAGATGATGAAACGCAAAAAGAAGCAGTTGTCGATATTCCCGCAGAAAAAGCGCCTGACGCGGAAGACACAGGGGAGCCTGATTATCACGGGAAGCGGATATTGCTTGCCGAGGATGTTGAAATAAACCGCGAAATAGTCATTACCGTATTGGAACCTCTTGGACTGGAAATAACGGAAGCCGAAGACGGACAAAAAGCGTACGATTTATTCCGCACCTATCCCAATTCCTTTGACCTTATTTTTATGGACATTCACATGCCCGGCGTTGACGGTTATGAAGCAACAAGACTTATACGCGCGTATGAGGCTGAACTTAATAAAAAAGATTCGGAAAAAGTTGGCAAGAGTTTAACCGAAGGTGAAACTCAAAGCAATGATAGGAATTTGCGCAGGCAAATTCCTATCATTGCAATGACTGCTAACGTTTTCCGCGAGGACGTGGAACGCTGTCTGGCCTGCGGCATGAATGACCACATTGGAAAACCATTGGACTTTAACTTGGTGACGGCAGTATTAAAAAAATATTTAACGAACTAATTAGCATAAAAATTTATTCCCAAAGACTCCGCACAAAGAACACAAAGAAGAATCAGAGGTTATTGTCCGTATCTTATCGTGAAACCCACGTATAGACCTGGAACAAAAATCCCTGATCTTCTCTTACTTCGCGTTCTTTGTGTGAACTTTTTCCCTACTATGATACTTTAAACAGTGAAACCTCCTTGACCAATAGATCGATGTTTTCTCTGTTTTTCACGGTTATATCGTTAACCATGTTTACAGCTTCGTTGATATGTTCCGCTCCTAACGCAATTTCGTTAATGCCTCCCGTAATCTCCTGCGTTACATTCTCAAGATTCCTGCTCTCTTTTATCACCTCACGGCTGCCCCGAAGCATTTGCTCGGATTCGTCTTTAACCTGCCTTGTAATTTCATTAAGCTGGCCGACGGCTTCCAATATCTGCTTACTGCCTTCGTTCTGTTCTTTCATGGCATTACGGATACATCCTTCCTGTTCCGTTACGGTTTTTATATCCGTATCAATAACCTCAAATCTTGTAAGCGTGTCATCAGTGGATGAGCCTACCTTGTCAATTGAGCTTTTTATCTTCTCGAGTACGGAACTTATTGTTTTGGACTGTTCGCTTGAACTTTCGGCAAGTTTGCGAATTTCATTGGCGACTACAGCGAAACCTTTGCCGGAGTCGCCCGCGTGCGCCGCTTCAATCGCGGCGTTCATGGAAAGCAAATTGGTCTGGCTGGCTATGACTTTCATTACCTTGTTGATCTCAAGCAGGCCTTCCGACTCGCGCGCAATTTCATGAATATCTTCTGCGGCGTCTATAAGGCTTGTATGTCCCAACTCGGAAGCGGAAGTTAATTCGTCCACGCTTTCGCTGTTTTTAATAAGAGTCTGCGTTACAGATTTAACATTGGCGAGCATTTCCTCTATTGAAGAAGACGATTGAGATACGCTGGCAGATTGACTTTCCACAAATTTATTCAGCTTGTTAATATTGTTTGTGATTTGTTCCATTGTGGCGCTGGTCTGAGTTACAGACGCGCTCTGATTGATCACCCTGCCTTTGATATTTTCAATGGTATTGGTTATTTTGTTAATCGCAGAGGCGGTCTCGGTCATATTGCTTGCCAGAACATTGCCGGTATCAGATAACGCCGCCGTTTGTTCTTTAATTGTAATGATCAGTTTTTTTATCTTGGCAAGCGTCAGGTTAAAATAGCGCGACATATCGGAGATTTCATCGTTTCCTTTTTCAGGAATAGTGCGCGTTAAATCCCCTTCGCCTTCGGAAATATCCTTTAACGTTTCCGTTACGCTGACAATTGGTTTGGTAACAAAGCCAAGAACGATAAAGAAAATCACGGCCGTCGCAAGTATGGCCGTTACGGCAAGAATAACGGTAAATTTGGTTATTTCGTTTATTTCTTTTAATACACGGGATTCAGAGACGCCTATCAGCACAGACAATTCAAAATCCGAGTTGCCTATTTTAATCGGCCTTACTACAAACCTGAAAGTATCTTCATGTAAAGGATCATATACGCTGCCCCTGTAAATTCTGTCGTTATTCATCGCGTCGAATATCGCTTTCCTGGAATCGCCCAATTCAACGTCAACATCAAACATATTTTTGCCAATCCGTTCCGGTTTATAATGCGCGAGTATTGATCCTGTATTTGAATATATTATCATCATGTCAATTTCATTATTTTCTTTTATGGTATTCTCCAATGTCGTCTGCACTGCGTCAATATTCAATACGCATCCAAGGGCTCCCACTACTTCTTGATTATTTATTCTGTTATTTGTAATAGGAACAAACATTTTAATTATATACCTGTCAACACCGTTAATATTCCACAATACAGGTTCACTTATATGATCTTTGAACGCGTTGGGACCGGTAATATGCTCCATTACATTATCAACATCGGTGCTGAGGGTTTTTACTGTTTTACCGGTTTTTTTATCCCATGCCATTGCGTACTGTCCCGTCGAGGTCGAACCTATCCTGCCTATATATTTTTTATCCATGCCGTCAATTACGTTTGGCAGCCAGATCGTATACATGACTATCATCTGAGGCTCCTCTTCCAGAGCCGATTTAAGCAATTCATCATATTTGTCGCGCCTATCTTCCGGTCTAACCGTTTCAAAGTCGCCCAATACATTAGCCAGCGTAGTCAGCGCCTTGATATAGCCGTTCTCCTGGCCTTTCCAGAATTCGGCCTGGCTATTGACCAAATGTTCCTGACTGCGCAGACTCAACTGCAAAGTGCTTTTGGAAGCCTGCAACAACAGTAATGTGGCTATTCCTGCTACCACGACAGCCATGATTGTAATTACAATGATACTAAGTTTGAATTTAATCTTCATAAATTCCTCCTTAACTTGCAAAATTCTTCAAAAGTATTTGCAATGGGTTATATTTTGAAAGTAGTAATTTTATTATTTGAAAGACAGCATGGAAGGTGGAAAAATTAATCGCAAAATACGCCCTAATTTGCATTTATTACTCTAATTCGCAAGAATTTTCACACGAAGATCAAGAGGGGAACCTTCGACCTTCGGTCTCGGTTGAGGTTCAAGGGGGGAACCTTCGACCTTCGGTCTCGGTTGAGGTTCACGAAGGGGGGAGAGGTGGTTTTTGTCCGTTATCTTACCGTGAAGCTCATTCGTAGCTTTCGTACAAAAACCCCTGCTCCTCTTTTGTGATCTTCTAATCTTTGTGATCTTTGTGTGAAAATCTTGGGGAATAAAGTTTTAAATCAACTTTTTTTCTACAGCGATGCGTATTAAGTCGGCAAGATTTTCAGCGCCCAGTTTATAATGAATCTTGTTAATAATCATTTTTATGGTATTGATGGAAAGTTCACGCGCTACGGCAATTTCGGCGCGTGAAAGGCCGTGGGAAATGTCATTTAGTATTTCTGCTTCCCTCGGAGACAAAACAATGCCGCCCGTTCCGCCGCCTGATTGCGTGTGTTTTGCAATGATATGCGAACGGCGTTTGGCATAAGTGGCTGATTTATGGTTGATGTCTTCCAGCCATGAGGCGGGAATAACCTTGCGCGATTCTTTTAACATGGCGGCGGCCAGAGTGCGCATATCCTTACCCATTTCGATAAAGGGCATTAAAAGTCCGTTGGGTTCGGCGTTTTTGTACGCTTCCTCTAATACTGCAAAAGCTTCTTCTTTGTTTTTTAATTTGTAGTGAATACAAGCTTCCATCGCCAGCATTTCAACCCGTCCGAATAAAAATGATTCCCGCCGCTTCATTTCCTCGATGTACGACAGCAAAGGGGAGAAGTTTCTTGTCGCATAACAAAGACGCGCTATTATTTGATTTGCAAAATTGTCAATGGAAGCGGCGTGGCTGTAAGCTAAAAAATCTTCTTTTAGCCAATCAACCGCTTTTTCACTCTGGCCAAGGAAACAGTAATACCATGAAAGGGAAATATCATAATCAAAAAAACGATTTACATATTCAACTTCGTCCAGTTGGGCTTTTGTATCTTTGAGAGTCTGTTCCATAAGCAAAAAATTCCCTTGCGCTGCGGCAATACGCAGGTTGTATAACAACGCCCTGTGCATAAGTCCAAACTGTTTTTCATTCCGCGCCTGCTTTACCGCAAAGGTAATATGAGGCTCCGCGGAGGAAATATCGCCCTGGTAGAATTCCAATTCGCCGTACGCCAGTCCCAGTTCTCCCGCCATGAAGCCTTTCATATAACTTTTTTGTATATGCGCGTGATTACGGGTAATAACGGCAATAAAATCCTGCGGGCTTCCCTTCCTTGAAGAACCGGTAAAGTTAATCCACGCTCCGGGATAATAAATGTCGAGTTTGCCCGAATCAGCCTCATGCACGTATTTACAGGCTTTTTCAATGTAAGTATCAAAATCAAAAATGTCATCCGTTACGCTCATTAAACAGCGTATGTATGTCCAGCAAATATAGAGTCTTGTCAGGGTACGGTCCTTTATAGCGTCGTTAATAGGGGTACCTTCACCCTGCGGTCTCGGTTGAGGTTCAAGAGGGGAACCTTCGACCTTCGGTCTCGGTTGAGGTTCAAGAGGGGTACCTTCGACCTTCGGTCTCGGTTGAGGTTCATCCGGCAGTTTAAGAAATTTTGTTTCGTAGTATTTAACAAGCTCAAGCGATTTTTGCAGTAAGCCCTGACATATATATGTGCGCAAATGCATATCCGCAAGAAACTCCACCTTGTCAAAAGCGTCAGCCGGAGCGCGATCTAAAATTTGCGCCGCGTATTTTGCAATATCCTGCGGTATTTGTGTAGTTAAGGCGGTTAAAATTAAAAGTATTGATTTATAGTCTCCCGTTTTTTCATAGTACGATAAAGCGTCAATTTTAAAACCGTTACGCGCACACCAATTGCCTGAAATAGCGTAGGTTTCTTTTTTTTGTTCTTCCGAGATTAGATTTTGCTTTGTACTCAAAAATTCCAAAAACAAAGGGTGAATGAGGTATGCGTTGATAAAATTGTCCCTGCGCACATAAGCGCTTTGTTTTTCCAGTTCCGCGACAAGTTCTTCCTCGTTTCCCGCCAGTTGGGTAATCAAGTCAACTGACAAATGGTCGATTAGGGAAAGGCGCAGCAAAAAATTTTGCAAAGGAGCGGAAATTTCATTCCAAAGGTCCGTTTCGATTATACCGAATATATTTGTCCGCAGGGCGTTACGCACATAGCCGCTGTATCCGGGCGCTTTTTGAAAAGACTGCGCGATAAAGTTAATCGCAAACGCCCAACCGCCGGTATCCTGCATGATCTCGCGTAAATTTTCATAAGATACGGAAATGTTGCGGCTGCGGAAATATTGGGCAAGTTCGCTTTCCGTAAAACGCAGATCATCTTCGCTTATATTGAATATTTTTTTTTCGTAAGCGCTGTTAACCGTTTTAATGTCGGGAACAGTGCGGGAAACAAGAAACACCGACGTTCCGGGCGGCATTTTAAAAAGAATACACTCCTCTATAAACCTGATTACAGAAATCTCTTCAATGCAATGAAAATCATCCATTACAATGATTCGCCTTTTTTTCTCTACAAGATCATTTAGTAAGGTTAGATAATGATTCAGTTTATCCTGCGTGTCAGGAAAGCCCAGTTTGGTTAACGCTTTGGCAAGAGGCGAGTTAATCTTTGCCAAAGTGTAGATATAACTTTCCCAAAAACGCGCGCTTGTGTTATCGCGCTGTGAAAGCTGAAGCCAAAATGTAGTCGCCTGATACTCCTGCGCGAAATCATGAACCGCGCATGTCTTGCCATAACCCGCGCCCGCGCATACCACAACTACAGGGTATTTCACGGCCTCCGCAAACAATTGGTTCAGCCGGGGACGTTCAAAATTCAGTGAATTTTGATTATCAGCGTGAGTTTTTGGCGCGGCTTTCATACAAAAGTCTCCTTATTATTTTGTATATAATTTTTGTATATAATTAATTTTTTTATCATAATCATTTATTTATGTCAACTATTTTTTTTATATTGAAAAAGGTTATTTTTTTCTCGTTTTACGCTTATTTTATGTTATATTATAAGTATGAAAAAGACTAATATTGTAAATATTGTATGTTTATTTTTACTGTCGGTTTCCCTCTTTTCATGTATGGTTTTCGATAGCTCGGGAGGCGCGGACAATTCCGGAGGTTATCCTTATCCCTCTCTTCCCAATAATTCGGAAAATGACTATGAGGAAGAATTTGATCCCGGCAACTTTGACAGCATAACAGACAACCCGTTCAAACGCGTTCAGGACTACCCGCTGTCAACTTTTTCTATTGACGTGGATACAGCCGGTTATTCGATGACCCGCCGTTATATAGAAAACAATCAACTACCCCCAAAGTCGGCGATTAGAATTGAGGAACTGATAAATTATTTTGATTATAATTACGCGCCGCCGGACGATGAAAGGCCTTTTGCGGTTCATACCGAAGTTGGGGTAACTCCATGGAAAGACGGGCATCTTCTTGCGCGGATTGCGATAAAAGGCAAAGAGTTTCCTGTTACCGCGCGGCCGCCTGTCAATCTGGTGTTTTTACTTGATGTTTCAGGTTCGATGAATTCTCCTAACCGCCTGCCGCTTGTAAAAGATGCAATGAAAATGCTGGTCAACGAATTAAAGGGAACCGATAAAATCGCTATTTGCGTATATGCGGGAGCGGCGGGAACAGTGCTGCAACCTACAAGCTGTGATAACAAGGATAAAATTATTGCGGCATTGAATAAATTAAGCGCAGGCGGCTCTACCGCAGGCGGAGAAGGAATTCAGCTTGCGTATAATTTGGCGGAACAAAATTTCGATCCCCAGGCGGTGAACCGGGTTATACTATGCACCGACGGCGATTTTAATGTCGGGATCACCAACCGCGGCGACCTTGTTGATTTAATTACCGAAAAGGCAAAAACAGGCGTTTACCTGACAGTCCTTGGATTCGGCATGGACAACTTCAAGGACGGAACGCTGAAAAAACTGGCTTCCAAAGGCAACGGCAATTACGGCTACATTGACAGCATTGATGAAGCGAAAAAAATACTCGTGGAACAATTAAGCGGAACGTTAATTACAATTGCAAAAGACGTAAAAATTCAGATTGAGTTTAACCCCGCGACAGTAGGCGCGTACCGGCTTATCGGATATGAAAACCGCGTTATGAGCGATGAAGAATTCAATGATGATAACGCAGATGCAGGCGACATAGGCGCAGGGCATACAGTTACAGCTTTTTACGAACTCATTCCTCCCGGCGATGAAGTTGACGCGCTGCCAACTCGCGACCCGCTAAAATACGGACCGCCTCCGTCATCCGACTGGGAACCCTCTTATGATGAACTTATGACCGTAAAAATTCGTTATAAACTTCCGCACGAAACCGAAAGCGAACTGATTGAATTTCCCATTGCCGCAGATTCCGTAAAGCAGGCGGGCGAAGAAACTGAAGATTTCCGCTTTGCCGCCTCTGTCGCCTGTTTTGGAATGTTGTTACGCGACAGCATTTACAAAGGAGCCGCTACATTTACAAACGTTATTACAATGGCGCAAAATGCGATTGGCCAGGATAAATACGGCTATCGCGCAAACTTTGTAGAAATGGTGAGAAAGGCTAAAATTATCAGCAAAAAAGATTAGACTTTATTTGTGATATTCCACACAAAGAGCACAAAGGAGAAAACATCGCGTTAATAGGCGAGAACGGCGCGGGAAAAACTACGCTTCTTCTTGCGATAGTCGGGATACTTGAATTGTCAGGCACGATTGAAGCGGACGGCATACAACTCGGTAAAAAGACGGTCAACGAGATCCGAAAACGGGCGGGATTGGTTTTTCAAAATCCCGACGATCAGCTGTTTATGCCGCTTGTTTTTGACGACGTTGCTTTTGGCTGCCGTAATTTCGGGATGAAGGAAGATAAAGTTAAAGTACGGGTAAACGAAACGCTTAAACAATTAAACATAAGCCATTTAAGCTCCCGCTCCCCGTTGAAATTGTCAGGCGGAGAGAAACGCATGGCGGCTTTAGCGGCAATTCTGGCAATGGAGCCTTCTATTTTAATGTTAGACGAACCAACCGCCTATCTTGACCCGAAAGCGAAAAGGGCTTTAACTGAGGCCTTAAAAAAACTCAAGCATACCAAGATAATAGCGACACACGATATAGCATTTGCAGCTAACATATGCGATCGTGTAGTTATATTAAAGAACGGGCAAATTGCCGCGGACGGATCATTGTCAATATTGCATGATAAAGAATTAATACAAAACTGCGGACTTGAAACTATTCACGCTCTTTAAATGAAACCGGCTTTATTTCAATTCTCTTTTAAATATTCGTTCACGACGCGCACTATGCAGTCATTGAGATATTCATCGGCGTATAGGCCGGTTGTATGCAGCAATTCGCTTTCATTTTTACCGGTGTAATCGGTAAGAAAAATATAGGTTCCGCCGGTCATAATGGCTTCCTGCCTGAGCAAATATTCGGCGGCGAGGTATATTCCGTTGGAAGCGATTGGAATTATACGGATGCCTTTTTGGGCGGCGGTTTTTATCGCGTTGTAGTATGTGGATCGGCTTATTTGATCGGAATGAGGCGGCGCGTCGCAAACATGGAAAATAAGCCGCGTAGCGTTATCGGCTGTCCAATCCTTGTCTACCGCTTCCGCAAGCGCCCTGTCGGCAGCTTCGGGAAAATCGTTGCCGCCGTTTGCGGATTGCTTGTCAAGATTACTCAGCTGTTGTGCAATATTATCGGTGAAATCAAAATATCGCGTAATGTATTCATCGCCCGTATCACGATAAAAAAGCAGCGCCAAATTGACGGTTTCGGCATTAATTGAGCCTATAATATTTGAGAGTTCAGTTTTCAAATAACGCACTTCATCGCCCATTGAACTTGTCGTATCAATAACAAACATTAAATCCAAAATTGAGCTTTTCTCCGCGTTATCAAGTGTTATAAAAATAGTATTATTGTCATAAGTAAAAGGCGGTTTTTCCGCGCCGTTTATTTTAATTGTTATATTTTTACCGTTTAAATCGGAAGAAGGAAATAAATAAGCGTTTCCCTTCATGTTTGTCCTGGCGGAAAATAAATTTGTTCCGGAATACTCCAGTTCTACCAAAACGTCGCCTGCGGGACCTTCGCTTGAATTTACATTAACGGTAACCATATAGCGGGTTTCAAAGCCAAAATACTCGATATAATCGGCAAAACATTTACGTGCAGTGTCAAAAAGACCAAGATAAAAATTGTAATTGTTAATATCGCTCCATTCGCCGTAGGTAAGCTGTTTGGGATTAGTTCCGTCTCTATTTCCGGCTTTTTCCCCGGCCGGCGGTATTACGGGAGAAGAACCGGCGTAATTCCAATCATCGGAAATTTCTCCTTTGAGAAAAAGATCAGAATTGCAGGAAGCAATTAAAAAGCCCAACATAGTGATAGAAAATAAAAATATTTTTTTCATAGGGTAAATATATCACAAATTAGGTAAAAAAACCAGGAAATCTTAGCCAAAGAGTCAACACGCTATATAAAGCGCGTTATCAAGCCCAATGCCAATAAATGCCGATGTTTGTTATAAAAATGCGGTCTTTAGGCTGTCGTCAATAGAGCCATAAAGGGGAAATTAGAGGTTTTGTACGTTATCTTATGTGGCGCTCAATTAATAAATAATATTTTGGGTTGAATTTTCTTAGAAATAACATTATTTTTGGGTTGAAATTTCTTGAAAATAACGTCATTTTTGGATTGAAATTTCTTGGAAATAACGCAGTTTTTGGATTGTATTTTCTTGGAAATCATGTTATTTTTGGATTGAAATTTATTAGAAATCATGCTGTTTTTGGGTTGAATTTTCTATAAAACTATGCTATTTTTGGGTAAGGAAAAATGGAAACAAAGTATTTAAAACGGAATGTCGATGAAATACTCCTCTCCTGGAGCCGGGAAAAGCCGCCTGACAGGAAGCCTTTACTTTTGCGAGGGGCAAGACAGGTAGGGAAATCCTCCGCAATAAGGAAATTAGGGACGCGCTTTAAAAACTTTGTCGAGATAAACTTTGATGAAAATAAAGAGGTAAGAAGTTTTTTCGAGTCGTCTCTCGCCCCTCAGGAAATTTGTGAACAACTTGCGCTTTATTATCATAAGCCGATAATTCCCGGAGAAACTTTGCTTTTCTTTGATGAGATTCAAAGCTGTCAATCCGCATTGGCAATACTCCGCTACTTTTATGAAAAGTATGCCGAGCTTCATATAGCGGCCGCCGGTTCTCTTTTGGAATTTGCTCTTGAAGAAATACCGTCATTCGGCATGGGCCGCATTCGCTCTCTCTTTATGTATCCCTTTGGGTTTGATGAATTTTTAACCGCTCTAAATGAAGAGGAATTATGCGAAGCTATTAAAGGCGCCTCTCCTGAAAAACCGCTTGCCGATCCTGTTCACCGGCAGATTGTCGGCAGGTTAAAAATATTTTTACTATGCGGAGGTATGCCCGAGGCCGTTTCACAATATGTCAGGAAAAGAGATTTGCTTGGCGGTGAACTTGTCTTAAACGATCTTATAACCGTGTTAAAAACAGATTTTGCCAAGTACCGTAAACGCATCCCGCTCCTGCTTCTTAATGAAGTTTTTGAATCTGTCATGCATCAAACTGAAGGAAAGTTTGTCTATGAACACGCCGCTCCCGGAAATTCAGGCGCGGCGGTCAAACAGGCGCTTGAACTTCTCATCATGGCGGGATTGGTTCATCCGGTTACTCATACATCAGCTAACGGTATTCCCCTTGGCGCTGAAGCAAACAGGAAATACCGCCGGATGATTCCCTGCGATACCGGTCTTTTCTTGCATACCCTTGGCCTGCGTTCTGAAATACTGCCCGCCGTTGATTTTTCCGCTGTTAATCGCGGCTCTTTGGCGGAAATTTTTACCGGTCTTGAATTATTAAAAGCATCTTCCTGTTTTACCTTACAGGAATTATTTTACTGGCAGCGATCGGCCGGTCTTGATTCTTCACGAGGTAACGCTCAGGTTGATTTTGTCGTGCAGAAAGGCTCAAGCATTATTCCCATAGAAGTCAAATCCGGAACTCAGGGCAGTATGCAAAGCCTCCGTCTTTTTATGAAAGAAAAGCATATTAATAGGGGCATACGGACATCTCTGGAAAATTTCGGACGTTATGAGAATATAGACATTTATCCGTTATATGCAATTGGGAACATTGTAAGGAAACAAACCGGGTAATATCCCGAAAAGTTAACACACACGCTAACTAAACGCACGGCGTAACCGTGTATTTGTCTTTTATGATTCTTCATTTCCAATATTAAATTTTTTAGCTGTTTTTTCAATGGCATCTTCAATAAAAGGTAAAGTTGGATTTGAATAATCTATATCATTTGTTGATTTTCTAAAATTATAATTTAATAAAACAGAAGCGCCTCCAACTAAAATTATTTTTAATGGATTTTTTCCTCCATTTAATTGTTTATATTCTATTGCAAAGTAATTTAGATAGTTTTCAATATTTTCTTTATTAAAAATATCGTCAGACGACATCTCTTATTCCGCTTTCTACTATATTATAACGTAAAAATTCAGGAATAGCTTCTTTTAAAAATTCATCTTTAGGTTTATCATTTCCATAAACACTACATAAAACATAAACTCCTGACGGAAATACTGGAGTTTCCAGTTTATATTTACGAATATAATTATATTCACTATCAAAAGGAAGATCATTAACACGGCATAAATAATCAATCATTCCTAAAAGATAAAAACATTCAAGTAATTGATTTTTATTGTAATAATCCTGTATTTCATTTGATTTTAAAATAGATAACAAAAATTCTAAATCACCCATGTGTTTTAAAGAATGACAGACATTACTTTTAAAATTCTCAAAATCCATGAAATTAAGCTCCTTATCTTATAATTATATCTATATATATAACAGCGTCAATACTAACCAGCTGCTCTATAAAAGCATATTATGACTTGCTAATGAAATTAAATAAAATGCTTCATTTTGCCAAAGAACTCACACACGATAACTAAACGCACGGCGTAACCATATGCCGCACAGCGCTAATGCCAATATCGCATTGCCGCTAAACTAATTCAAGTTTTAGTTTTTTTCCTAATACATTCGCAGCTTTTTTAAGTGTTAATAGAGTAATTGACTCATTTTCAGGATCAAGTAGTCTGTTGACCGCGGCGCGGGAAGTTTCAAGGCGGATTGCCAAAGCGGTTCTTGAAAGATGTTCTTTTTCGATAGCTTCCTGTAATTGATAGGCAATAATTTTTTTTATAGCTCCGGCCTCCACTTCTTCGGCTATACCTTCTTCAATAAGAAAATCATCAAAAGAACTGCCAATAGCTTTATTCATTATTAATCCCTCCTGCCATTACTTTATCTTTCTGTTTTTTTGCATGGTCTAAATCTTGTTTTGGCGTTTTCCGGGTCTTTTTAATAATACCATGCAATAAAACCATATATTTCTTCCAAATTGTAAAGAAAACTCGACTAATACCATTTGGTAAATTAGTTCTGATTTCCCATTAAGGTTATAAGGCATATTATAATTGTACCAAATTTGATACGGCCTGTCAAGAGTAACTTTCCGAAAAACTCACACAAAGAGCACAAAGGTACAAAGATCACAAAGGGGGAATCAGAGGTTTTGTACATTATCTTGTTGTGAGGCTCTTAGTCTTGGACAAAAAGAAAACCGCCCTTTCGGACGGCTTTCTTTATTAATTACTGTTTAAATTTCTAATAGTCCACAGCGCCCGGTGTTTTATTTGTTCTTGTATTACCTTTAAAGTCCGTTGTTGGGAATTGTGAAGGATATGAAGGCATAAAATTATTTAAAGTGATAACAGGAGCAAAAGTAGTTGTATTAATAGGAGCGACACCGGCAGCTAAACCTGCACCTGTAAGCGTTTTGTCACCTGTTCCGGCTTCCCAACCGCATTGATCGTCTCCGGTTCCAAGCGGTTTATCAACCAAATTATAGCCGTCTGATCTTATCGACCCTGTCCCGCCTTTATATACTATAGGTCCGGCAATGGAAGCGGTATTCATGTAGAATATGTTCCCTACAAGGGCAAGAGTTCCTCTCTCATTATAAATCGCTCCTCCTCTACCTGCAACATTTCCGGTACCTGTTACCGAGTTATTGTAGAATGTACATCCTCTCACTGTCGCGGATGCTGTACCTTCGTTAAAAAGGGCGCCGCCTCTGGATGTAGTATTTAAAGTAAAGATACAGGATTCTAAAGCGAGGGATCCTTTGGTATAATTATAAATAGCGGCGCCATTACCTGCGTTAGGAGGCGTACCTGAATCACTGCCTTGTTTAAAATGAACACGTCTAATATTAACAGTCTTGCCACCATTTTCATTTGTTCCGTTTTCTATTAGTGAATGTCCTGAAGACGGAAAGCCTGTACCTTTTGTAATAATTACGCCATTCCCTTCAATGGTTACGTTTTTGTTAATAACCAACCAACCTGTTGCTCCCGTCAATGTAATGGTTGTAACCGATGAATTAATCGTGATTGTACCACCATCCTTTATGTCGGCTAAAGCCTGGCGCAATGATCCGGCGCCTGAATTGTTGCCATTGCTAACCGTTATAGCATCTTGCGCCGGCGCTGAAATTGTATATATTGCGGTAAGTATGCTGCTTGAAGCGCCATCTTTGATTGCAATAGCTTTTATCGTAGTTGTCCCAGTTGTTACGGAAATGGTAGTGGTGTTTGTGTACTCAGTACTGCTTGGTGTTGGATCAGTTCCGTCTTTAGTGAAATAAATTTTCGCCCCTTCCGTAGCACAGCTAAGGGTTACCGTTTTCGTACCGGTGTAGGTTCCTGCTTCCGGAGTTGCCGCAGGCGTTGCTACAGTAGGAGGAGTGGGCGTCGTACCGGTACTTTTAAAAATATACTTGGCTTCCATTACATCGCTCTTATAGCTACCTTTGATGGCAATTGCTTTTAGAGTAATTTCAAGCGCAACAGTTGCGCTTATGGGAATGGGGCTTATATACCTGGCGCTGTCTGCCGTCGGATCAGTTCCGGTTGTAGTGTAAAAAATATCTGCACCACTCGTATAGTTGGTAAGGGTTACAGTTACAGTTTGCCCGGCTGTGTATTCTCCGCCAAACGGATCTGCATCAGGCATTTCTACATATGTACTATCAGGTGGGTTTGGCGTTACCGGGGTACTTCCACCGCTATCGTCAGCCGCTCTGTAATATTTTCTTTTCGCAATGGGACCACATTTTTTCTGAATATCCAATGTTGTACTGGTAGCTGTATAATTTGTAGTTTCTGTATTACTCCCCTGCACGGTAATAGTTATACTAGTTGATGTACTCTTGTATGCATAATCTTTAAAGCTGCCGGCACTACTGCCCGGTATCCTCAGGTTTCCGTTGCTTAAAAATTCGAAAGCCTCCTTAATGCCATTATCTTTGTCTGTTGGGTCTCTATACCATTTTCCGACAAGCTGGTTGGTTTCGCCTGTAAAATCAAACAAATCGCAGCCAACAAGCATTACTGTGAATACCAGTAAACTTAACGGTATTCCCACCCATAATTTTCTACTCTTCATTTTTTCCTCCTGAATTTTATTTAGAATATAAATAATTTTATAAGAGCAATATATCATAAAAATTATTTATTTTCAATATATTTTTCGGGAAACCTCACACAAAGAGAAAAGGTTGCCGTAAGAATGTTATGAGTGGGTTTTATAAAAAACAACGGACAAAAATCTCTTTTTTGTCAACTTTGTAAACCCCAACTGGTACCAAGCTTTTTATGCAGATTTACGGCAGTACCTACTATATTAAACTAATTTGGTTTTCATTCATTTTAATACGCTTTTTCCCTCTTTGTGATCTTTGTATCTTCGTGCTCTTTGTGTGGGGTATTTCGAATAAACCGCCATATATTTGTATCCATAACCTAAAATTTCTGTTATATTTATTGCAAAGGAGATAAATATGAAAAGAAAAGCTTTTATTCTTATGGCGGCTATTGCCATGTTAGCGTTAGGAGCCTGCCTTTCAAGCCGGGGAATCGATAATGATAACAATGCAAAAAACTGCGTTGATTGGGATGGGGTTTATGAAGGTACAATCCCGGCAGCCGATTGTCCGGGCATAAATGTCAGTATGGAACTCTTTAAAGATCAAAGTTTTCAGATGAGTTACGAATACATTGACAAGGGTACCAATCCGTCTATATGGAAAGGAACATTTAAATGGGATAATACGGGAAACATCATTATACTCGATATAAAAGAAGCACCCTGTTACTATAAAGTGGTTGAACATAAACTGATCCAGCTCGACATGAAAGGAAAGCTGATTAAAGGTAAATTAGCTGATAATTACATTTTATGGAAAGTACTCTAAAGCATTTTATTTATCAGGGAAAAATTACGGGATTTTAACTTAATTTCTGCCTAACAGCGCGGCATACTCTTTTTCGTAACGCTTTAAAAGCGGATGATCGGGAGATATGGCAAGCCCCTGTTTTAGATAGTAGACGGCGCGGCGTTCTTCGCGGCGGTCGTGGTAAATCTGGAACATTGCGATAATGGCGTCCAGATTTCTTGGGTCTTCAAAAAGACTGGAACGCAAATCGCCCAGGGCGTCGTCCTGATTTGCCTGTAAACGGCTTCGCAGATAATAATAGCGGCTTTTAATTTGACTTGTGCTTGCGGAATTAATGCGGCTTTCCAGCAAACGGGAAGCCTCGTCCCTTCTGCCGGAATTAATCAGGGCGGAAATATAAATCGCGGAATACTCATGATTGGAATTGTCGCGCTCGTACAATTCGCGGGCGTAAGTTAGCGCCCTTGCGTTATTTCCCAGTCCCCGTTCCACATTATACGCGTCCATAAGATCCTGAACAGTGCGGCGGACGGCAAGAATACGGTTCAAATACCCCTGCGCCTCCTGCCACTGTTCGCGCTGAATTGCGTCCCTAAGGCTTAGGCTCAGCACTTCTACTGAAGAGCCGCTTGTCCGCCTGAGGCGCTCAAGCATTTCCCTGCCCTCGCTTTGATCCGCAGGGCGCTGGGACTCCATAAGCAAACCAGCGGCATAGAAAAGAACTTCCGTATCATCGGGAGAATTGCGTAAAATCGAGCGAAGGTAGTTTAACGCCGAATCGCGGTTGCGGTTTCCTTCGGCCTGTATTCTGGCGCGCAGGAAAAGATAAGTTCTGTTATTTGAATTAATTGAGGCGTAACTGTCCAATGAAGCGTTTGCCTGCGAAAACTGCCCCTGCTCAAGAAGGATAGAGGCTTTAATCAACAGCATTTCTCCGTCCCTTGGATCCGTCTGCAGAATCTCGTCCACGGCTGACAGCGCCCGCGAAAAGTCACGGTTTCTGTAATAACTAATGGCGCGTTCCCTCTTAATTTGCATGCTTTCGGGGTAACGGATAATAAGGTCTGATAAAATTTCAATCGCTTCCTGCGGAAAACCGGCAATCCTTCTTGCGCGGGCAATGCCTATCCTTGCGGGATAACACTCGTTGGAAATTTGATATGCCTGCCTGAAGAAGCTTTCCGCCTGACTGTACCGTTTGGCGCGTTCATGTATAAACCCCTGAAACAGAGGAGGCAGAACGGAATTGGGTCTTTGTGTTTGCGCCACTTCAAGATCTTTTAAAATATCCGCAAGAACACCCGCATCAGTTTGATCATTTACAGCCAAAAAAGGCAGAATATGCTCAAAAAAATCAGTCGAATTTTGAGCGGGCTGGATATAAACGCCTTTTTCTGCCTCCCTGATAATACGAGAATAATTTGACGTCTGCGGAAGATCGACGACAGGAAGCCTTGCATGGGAATCAGGATAAATCAACTTGATAAATATTGTATTGATGCCGGCCATTGTACGGCCGAATTCAGAGCCGCTTAATTCCCTGCTTCGGATTAATTCCAACGCTTGTAACATAGATGACAAAATCCCCGTTTCTGTCAAGCCGCGTATTTCCTCCGAAAGACTGCCGGAAAGCTGTACGCCGGTATCGGTTTGTTGCTTTGTACTCTCCGTATTTTCACCGGCAGGCTGTGTCTTCTCAGGTCCTGATTTACAGGAAAGAACGACAAGCGCGAAAAAAAATAATATAAAAATGCGATTCCATGTTTTTAAGATCACTATTAATTATCCAAAACAAAAAATTTCCCCGGAGAAAAGGATAGATCACATATACAAAATATTAACACAATGATAGTATCATTAACAATGGATATTAAAAAAATTCTTGATTTTTTTACGCGTTTCTCATTATTATCATCGATTTTAATAACGGTATCATGCAATTTTCAGCCTTCCGGCGTTGATTCGTATTACATTACAGGCTCAAATGAAGATAGGAAAAACATTACGGAATTGTTCAATTTGTTAAAAACAGAAAAACCCGGCAGTGACAGCGAATTTGCGGTAACAAGGGAAATTGCGGCAAGTTTCGCAAGATTAAAAGATTATGAAAGACTTATCCATTTTTTAAGCTCAAAGACCATTAATAATCCGGCCGACCCTTACAACGGCTACTATTTCCTCATGGTAGCATATTCGTATATCCAGCGGGAATCCGAGCAAATAGCCGCCCTATATTTTGATTTGATTTTAAAAAATTATCCCGACCTTATCATTAATGACGAGTCCATTCACCTTGTATGCCTGCGTCATCTTATAAACGAGACCGATAACCCGAAACACCAGGTCTGGTACTACAACGAACTTATTTCAAGATTTTCCGATAAAATCGATCCCGGAACCACATATTTTATGCTTGGACAGGCGTGCGAACGCGCCGGCGACTGGAACGGGGCAATTGCGGCATATACAAATTACCTGCCGTATACGGGAACAATAATCCCCGGTTTTCCACAGGCTGATCAATACGCGAAAAATCAGGTGGATTTTAGCAGGTCTCAGAAAGATTGGACGTTTGAAAGCCTCAGCGCGTTAAGAAACGCGGTTGAAGACGCCCTTGAATCAGGAAGCGCAAGCACTTTAATGAGATACCAGACAAAGGTGAATTTTTTCGCCCGTTCATGGGAGCAGGTGGAAACCGACGATATCGGGCTAAACAGGTTTAATCTTGCCCAATTTATGTCCGGCAATCATATTAAATATAACTCCACTCTTGACGCGTCTTCAAATTCAACCGAAGCTTTCTTAAGAACAACCGGTTGGTCATTGTCGCTTAATACATGGTATCTGTACTTCAGAAAGATTTATTTTCCCCAGGACCCGGAAATTCACGGAAGATGGGAATGGGCGGGGATTTACTACGGAGAAAAATTTTGAAAATATTCGGGGTATTTCACCTGCAAACGCGAAAGCGCGGTAGGGGAAAATTACTTATTCTTTTGTTTTGTACGGTAAATTTAGCATTGGCTCATGCGGAAGAAAGGCCTATGCGCAGCAAACCTCCCGATCCGGCGCTGCCTCTCCCCGCCGCCTCCTCATCTGTTCTTACGCCCGCCTCAAATTCGCTGATTACAGATACGGCTCTTGAACAGCCATTGACCCAGCGTTACATTGAACAGTATTCAAGTCCGCGCGGCATCGCCAACCTAAACACAGTTCTGGGCAGGGGGAGTCTTTATCTGCCGTTTATCAAAGAGGAAGTCGCCCGTCGTAATATGCCGCCGGAACTGGCTTATCTTCCCGTTATTGAATCGGGTTTTATTATAACGGCAAGAAGCAGATCAGGCGCCGTGGGTCTTTGGCAATTTATGCTGAACAGCATCTCACCGTATAAAATAAGGGTTACTGACCTTATAGATGAGCGGCGCGATTTTGAAAAATCAACCATAGCCGCCCTGCTAAAACTTGATGAAAATTACAGAACGCTTGGCAGTTGGGAACTTGCGCTTGCGGCATATAACAGCGGACTGGGCTCTATTAACAAAACCGTAAAAAGAACAGGCAGGCACGATTACTGGGAACTTGTCAATAAGGGCGATTTAAGGCAGGAAACGCAGCACTTTGTACCCAAATTAATCGCGGCGAATTATATTATTTCACAGGCAAGAAAATACGGCATAAATATCTGGCATGAAAAAGTCGAATGGACCGCCATCACGCTTAACCGGCAAATTTCCATCGATATTCTTGCAAACGAATCAGGCGTTCCCAGAGAACTGTTGCGCAGCCTTAACGCGGAACTGCTGCATGGGATAAGCCCCTCGGAGAGCGGCTACCGGTTAAAAGTCCCTACGGCCTATCTTGAAAAAATTACGGACACTCTTGAAAGAGAAGATTTGCAGCTGCTGCGTTACCATTACCATATAGTCCGCCAGGGGGACACAATATGGTCAATGTCAAGATATTACGGCACTTCTGTCAGCTTTATTGAACAGCACAACCCCGGTATTTCCGGCCGTTTATTAAAAATCGGGGAAACAATCATTATTCCCGCTTTCGGAAACACGCCCCCGCCCAAAAGCACGCCTGTAACAGTACCGGCTAATTTTACGGGAACCTATGTGGTGCAAAAAGGCGAAACTTTCTGGTCTTTGGGCAGAAAATACGGCATCGATGCCCAGGTTCTGGCGGAGGCAAACGGGATGAGGTTAAATGATATTCTACACGAAGGAAGAACCATTAGAGTGCCGATAATAGAGTAACCGATATGAAAAAACTGATAATATTAACTTTGATTTTCTTCCCTGTTATAGGCGTTTTTGGACAGGCAAAAACAGGCATTTCCGGCACGGTAGAGTGGGACACTTTACGGATTAACGCGGTCGTTTCCCTGAATCTGGCTCAGGAGGGGATAAGGCTCCCGTCGGGGAGAACCCAGGGGGAATCTCTTTTAAACTCAAGTTATTTAAGCCTGATACAGCCGTGCCTTTTAGGCTTACAGGTTGATTCTTCTTCCACAATGGCGGATCTTGTTGACAGCGGGGAGCTAAACCTTACGCAAATCGAAACAATCGCCAGAAGGGCGAATTTAGTCGCGCCCGCCCTTTCACAGGACATGAAAAATATTACCACGTCCGTAAAAATTTCTATCTCAAACATCAGCGCCGCGCTTTTGCGTCATAACCGTCCTTCCCCCGTTTTAAGAACATTAAATCCTATTTCCACGGCGCGGTACACGGGGATAATAATTATCGCTGTGGACGAACTTCCCGTTTTCGGCTTAAAAAAAACCGCCAAGCCCGTTCCCTGCCTTTTTCCAAAAATTTGGGACAGTGAAATGAACCTTATCTATGAACGCTATATGCTTGAACCGCAGCCGCAGGGTATTTCAATGGTACATTATTCCGCGGCAAAAAATATTTTTCAAAGCAACCCTTCCGGACTGTCCGATGAATTACGTGAAATCGTAGGGGACAGGCCTTTGCGCATTTTCGCGCGCGGCGTATTTGGAATTATGCCTACAGACCTTATCATAGAAAGAAGCGACGCGCTTGTAATTATTGCCTCCGAAGAAAACCGCCGCCTGTTGTCGCAGGGCAAAGTTGTTTTTATTCTTGACGAATCTGTTTTGCGCTATGAATTCGGCGAATAATAAATTTACCTATTGTAGCGGCTATTGTCTGCTGTAAGACAATGCTCATCAATGTGGGTAAAACGGCAGGTTCCGGAAAAAATGTTACGGCGATTGTCATAACCGCGCTGTTATTTTTTAATCCGCCCGCAATAACCAGGGCGGCGCTTTTTTCATAATTACAACGCGCCGCAATACCGTTAAGCCTCGCGATCAGGAACCCAATAATTGTTAAAACAACACAGAGTAGCGTAACGCCCCAAACAAGGGGATCGTTAAACCGTATAACATGGGCTATAGCCGCCGAGTTAGCCGCAATAACAAGCATCAGGCAGCATTTGGCAAAAGGATCAAGGCACGGACATATTTTCTGCGGTATTGCCCCCCTGCTTGTTTCGTTTAACGCAACGCCGATTATCGTGGGAACCACAACCATAAAAATAAGGGAGATTGCAATACCGCTCATATCCATCGCTATTTTTGTCCCTAAAAAAACTGAAAGAGTCACAGGAACAATAAGCGGGGCAAGCAGTGTGTCAAGAAGAATTAGTGAGAGGCCCAATGCCTTGTCTCCGTTAAAAATCGCCGCCCAGATAAAGCCTGAAACCGCGGTAGGGCCTGTAAAAAGAAGAATAAAACCGGCTACCACATCGGGATTTTTAAAGAGAACTGAAGATGAAAAAAGAGCGGCTGTCGGCATTAATATGTGGCTTGAAAAGAAGAAGAGCAGAATAGGAGCGGGGCTTTTAACCGCGATTCCCAATTCAACGGCAGTCAGTTTAAGAGAGCCTGAAAAGGTCATAATGCCGAACAGTAAAATAACATAGGGACGCAGCGGCAAAAAAACATTTGGCAGAAATAAACCAAGCGCGACGGACATGGGAGTTATAACGGGAATAAAGCGGTCCATGGCGTTGTTTATTTTAAAAAGGAAACTGTTAATACCCTGCGAAGACTGCATATTATAAAGGTTCCGCTAATTTTCCAGAATGGTAATTTCCACTCTTCTGTTTCTGCGCTTTCCTTCTTCGGTACTGTTATCTGCAATCGGCATATCCGCGCCGTACCCGCGAATTACAATGCGGTCTGCGGTACGGACATTATTCGCAAGGAAATAATCCGCCACCGTCCTTGCCCTGCCCTGAGAAAGCTCAAAATGCTCCTCTCTTGTCCCGCTCCCTAAAGCGGTATGCCCGCTGATTACAATATCCCTGTCGGGGTAGCGCTTTAAAATAGCGGCAATCCTGTCAAGTTTTACCTGTTCGCCGGGAAGCATTCTTGCCGAGTCGGCGTAAAATTGAATATTTTCAAGAGTTAAAGAAATGCCATCGTCAACAGCGCGGACGACAACGTCGGTTATTTTAAGGCGGTCTATTTCCTTTTCAATCTCCTCCACAAGCCTTTCCTTGTTCATCTCCTCAGCTTCGATAAACTCGGCCTGCGCCGTTCCGCGAAATTCAATCCTTCTTCTGTCCGACATTTCAAAGGTCATGCGAAAACTTTCCTCGTAGGCAGTCGCCTGCCCAAGCGAATGATCCCAGTAAACAATTTGATCAAAGTCGCCCATTATGCGCACGGGATAGATACGTCCCCTGACGGCAGGCGGCCTTGAAGCTATTTTATAACTTACTGAAAAAGCAGGATAACTTTTCCCTTTCCATTCACGCTGGCCTACATAGACATAATTTGCCGTAAACGGTATGCGGTACGGCTCCTGTATTCCAAACGCGTCCCTAAAATCGTGTATCTCATAGCCTTCGGCCCTCCATTTGTCCATTATATTTAAATTTCTGTCAGGAAACACGGGCACATTACGCACAACCGGCATATAATACTTTGGATCTATTGTAAGGTATCCCAATCTATCGCGCTCAAAAACCGACTCATATTCCCTTGCCCATGAAAACCCCGACTCCGCCTGCGCGGCGCTTCCCGAACTGTAAACAAGCCTCTCCGAAGTTTGAAATGTCGCCTTATGCTCCCCCTTGCCGTCATTTACTCCTGTCACCTCCACGGCAATACGGTTAAGTATTTCAGCCCGATGGCTTAAAACCCCATTTAAAAAAACCGCCTCATCAACAACAGAAAGTATCCTATACCTCGCTCCCGGTATATGTTTATACTCAAAAACCTCGCACTGAGCGCTTAACGGATGAAAAATATTTAACATCATAAAAAAAATAAAAACCGGTATTAACTTTAATCTTGCCATATCTAAATTATACACCTTTAATTATCATTTTTCTACTTGATTCGAAAAGACCTCACGCAGAGGCGCAGAGAACGCAGAGTTATTGTTCGATAACCTATTGTTACTTAAGGTATATATGTCTGATTACAAATTTTGAAGCAAAATGATAATCTCACAAACAACAACTTCGCGTCCTCTGCGCCTCTGCGAGATAAAATTTTGGAATAATTCTTTATTAAATCTTAGTTATTACGAATTGTTAGCAGTTTTTGCGCGTTTAATCCAAGTATCAGATTTTTATCTTCTTCACAAAGACCGCTGTTATTCAGTCCTTTTATGTAACGCGAAGGTGGTAAAATGGGAAAGTCGCTGCCAAAGATAATTTTTTCGCAAAGGCCTAATGCTTTTGCGGCGCGATAAATGCGCTCATCAAAAAGATACGGGGTGACGGCGATGTCGTAGTACACATTGCGGAAACTTGCCTTGATTTCTTTCATTGTCTCGTAGAATAAAATTCCGCCGCCCCAATGGGCAAGAATTATTTTTAGATCGGGATTGTTAAGAATAAATTTTTCAATATCCTGCATTTGTATTTTTGTTTTTCCGGGGTAATAATGGCCGACGGTTTCGTTTGTATGGAGCAGTAACGGCATCCCTAATTCTTTACAGGCGCCTGTTAGGTCGGAAGTTTCCTTTTCGTCAACAAGATCAATACTCTGCCCTTCCGGAAAAAGTTCTCCTACGCCTTTAAGGCCGTTGTTAAAACAGCGTTCTATCTCTTTTGCGCTGTCTTTGCCGTTTTTTACGCCGCCGGGAGGGACGACCGCAAAACCCGTCAGTTTTTCTGGGAACTGTTTTATTTTTTCTATTACATAATCATTCACATAACGGCACAGGCCTAAGTCATTAAAACCAAAACCAAAAATTACCGCTCTGTCAAAACCGTCTTTCTCCAATACGGAAACAACGTCTTGTGCCGTGGCAAATTTGTTTACTTTACTGCGCGAAATTAACGAAAAGTAAGGTTCTTTATCCGCGTATTTTTCCCAATCCGCGATAATATCCGGCGGCGTTACGTGAACATGACAATCAATCTTCATTTGAAACTCCGTTTTCACAAGATTCGTTCCGCGGGCCCGTAAAAATGCCGATTTTATTCAAGCCTGAAAGAAGAGGCGTCCCTGCAAGCATTGCCGCGGAGGCGAAAATAGCGCGTTCTATGGGAGCGGTAAATGTAAGTACCGCCCAAATTTCTTTTGGCTGTTTGAACAGTACAAGAGAGAAAAAATTCCCCACTGTCGCGCCTCCTATAAGACCGCTAAAAGCGCATAGCCAGACAGCGGGAAATTTTATCCACCGGTTCCCGCTTTCAAACATCCGACGCGTGAATATTACCGCTGTTATCATAACAACAAAACCCGTTCCGTAAAAAAACAACGGCAGGCGGATAACGCTTCTGCCTATTTCCTGCGTAAACCAGAGAATTGTTCCTGTAATGTACACAATAATCCCGCCGTTGATGATAAAATTTCCGGCTGAGCTGACGGCCACAGGCGGCCATTTTCCCCACGCTATGCACCCGCTTGTAAAAGCGGTAGTTGTTCCCACGATAAAAGTGCCAAGCCCCATCCACGCGGTGACAGGCGCGATTAATGAACCGATAAAGCCGCCTGCCGCAGAGCATAGAGCGCCGGCTAGCGGGCCAAAAAAGATTCCTGAAAGCGGATAAAGAACCGTAGATAAAGAAAAAGTCCCGCCCGTACCCATGATTGGAAAAGTCGGCAATAAATGTCCCGCCGCGATAACGGCGGCCCAAACGCTAATAACGGCGGGGTGAACGGTGAAATGTTTTTTTTTGCTAATCTTCCCGTCTTCCATCAAATACAATCCCGTCTTTTTCCATTTTAATCAGTCTGTGAGCGTATTCGCCCGCCAAAAACATGTTATGCGTAATAAAAATAATTGTAAAGCCCCTCGAATGGAGATCGCGGGCAATATTCATAATTTTCAAGCTGCCGGAATAATCATTGCCAACGTCAATTTCGTCAAAAATAATTATTTTACAGCCCATCGCAAGAACGCACGCGATTAATGTTTTTGTACGATCCTGCCTGCTTAACGCGGGAGGAAAAGCGTCCGCGTCTTTAAGACCCACAGTTTCCAGAGCCGTCTCTACCCTCCGCTTTATTTCTATTTTTGAAAGACGCATGTTTTTTAAGGCAAAAGCTGCCTCTTTGTAAACAGAATCCGTAAAAAGCTGGGTATCTGGATTTTGCATAACAAATCCCGCCTCTTTTGAAATATCACTAACGGAAAGTTCCTTTGTATTTTTGCCGCGAATGAAAATATCCCCTTCATTTGGGCGTAAAAGGCCTGTAATGCATTTAAGCAGCGTCGTTTTTCCGCAGCCGTTATCGCCCGTTATGGCGATAAAATCATTCTCCGCGATTGACAGATTGATATTTTTTATTCCCGAACCGTTTGAATATAAAAAGAAAAGATTTTTTATATCGATCACAGGATTATCATACGAAACTTTTTGCGGTAAAAATTTCTTAAAATTACCGGTGACGGGCTGTATGCCGTTTTTTTCCAATAAATCTCTGTCGGAAAAAATGTTCTTAGCGGTATCAAGCGCGGCAATTTTTCCGTTTTTAAAGATACAAACCCTGTCGGCAAATTCATAGGCTTTCGCGCTTTCGTGCATTGCCATAATTATTGTTATTTTTTCATTTTTTCGCAGTTCGCTTAGGACGGACATTACTTCCCGCGCTCCCTGCGTATCCAGGCGGCACAGGGGTTCGTCAAGAACCAGTACCTTCCCTTTCATTGCAAGGACTGCGGCAATAGCAAGACGCTGCTTTTCGCCGCCCGACAGCGTTGAGGGCGCTCTATCTTCAAAACCGGCAAGACCGACGGCGCGAAGGGCAAAGCTCGCCCTTTTTTCGATTTCTTCCGGCTGTAAAAGTATATTTTGCAGTCCAAAAGCGGCTTCATAACGGACAGACGAGGTAAAAAGCTGCGCGTCAGGATCGTCCAGCGTCATACCGACTTTAAGAGCCAACTGCGGAACGGAGGATTTTACGGTATCCGCGCCGTCAACCGTAACGGTTCCCGATAAATGTCCGCCGCAAAGGTGGGGAATAATACCGTTAATAAGCCTGCAAAAAGTGGTTTTTCCCGCTCCGTTTTCACCCATTACGGCGAGGAATTCGCCTTCCGAGACTGATAAATTTATTCCGGTAAGCGCGTAATTTTTGGCGCGATGGTATGTGAAACTGACATTATCCAGTCTGACTATGCACATTCTTCACGCTCAATATAAATTTTTAAAATAAAAATTAATAAACATCATAATTACAAAAAAAACAACACTGCCCGCGATAAAGAAAAAATCCAAACTCTTCATTTTTGGTTTTTCAAGCCATGTTCTTGTTTTGTAAACTCCAAACGCCCTGGAATCCATTACAACCGAAGACATATGAGCCTTTCGCATTGCGCCTAACATCAGCGGGACAAGCATGTTTATATAGGATTTTATTCCAAATTTGCGCATTCCCCGTAATTTTTGCGCGTCAATAATTAAAAGAGCCTCTTCCTTAAAAGCCGGAACAAGGTTTATCGCCGCAGTTATTACAAATGCGGCGCGATAATTAACGCCAAGAGCGCAAAGCCCCATCTCTGTTTGATGAGGAGAGGTGGTCTGCGTCAACATGGGTAAAAGGAGTATTAAAGCGGCTAGACGGCAAACAATTACAATACCAAGGATAAATCCTTCCCATTTTAGCGAACCTGCGCCGCCTAAAAACGGAAACGACGTGGGAAAAATCGGTTTTACGATGAATGTTTCGCCGGGACCAAACAACGTCTGAATGAAAATAATAAATGCCGCTAACAATGTTAGATTTTTTAAGTATTTAAAACCTTTAATCGGTATTCCTGCCGTAAAACGAATAACAATAAATGACAACAGCAAACAGAGGGCGGCAAAAAAATTACTAATAAAAAAAATCAGAAAGGTAAGAATTAAAACAAAAAACAATTTTGTTCGGGCGTCCAAAACATAAAAAACAGACATATAATACCTTTATTACTAAATTCAATTAATAACTATAGACAAAAAAATTATAATGCGCTATACTTCTTTTATATAAATATATCACACAAAAAGGAGAAGGTATATGACTGATGCAAAGACACGCCTGGCAAACAGGGAGAGACAAAGAAGGTATCGTGAAGCGCACAGAGATGAAATTAACGAGCAGCGGAAAGCAAGGTACAACGATCGTATTTCAAAGGGGAAATGCCCCAGATGCGGAGGCAAGGTAAAGAAAGGCTACATCTTATGTACAGCCTGCAGCGAATACCAGGCCAATTTAAATCGCAAATACGCCAAACAGAAAAAAACCGTTGTAAAAAAAGCAGGCGCTAAAAAGCCCGCCGCAAAAAAGACAGCCGTTAAAGCCAAACCCAAGTCAAAAAAAGCAATTAAATCAAAAAAATAAAATATTTTTCAAATTATTATAATAAAAACCGTGTCTCCCAAACACGGTTTTTTGTTATTGTTATGTAATATTTACAAAAAGACCTCACGCAAAAGCGCAGAGGACGCGAAGCTCCTGTCCGATAGATTTTCGTTATACAAGATATATTATCTTTAAAACAAGGATCACGAAGGTATAACGATAGTATTTCGAACAACAACTTTGCGTCCTCTGCGCCTCCGCGAGATAAAATTTGAGAATAATTTTTTTTAAACGTGAGTAAAGGGAAGTTCATTCTGGGGTTCGGCGGTTTTTTTGGAAAGGTAGCGGTTTATAATGCCGGCGTTGTCAAGAAGGCTTGAAACCGACTGGTTTTGGTGAAGGCGGGAGACTACATCCGCAAAAAGACGCGAGATATTGACGTTGACGTACCATTCGCGCTTTACAACTTCTTCCTGATAGACGGCATTTGTCCCGATAATACGGTAAAACAGCCCTTGGCTATACGCTTCATCAAAATGGGAAATGGCGTTACCGGAAAAAAGAGGCAGGCTAATGGCGCAAATGATCCTGCGCGCGCCGTTTTCTTTAAGGTGCTTCATTCCCTTTATCAACGTGCCGCCCGTTCCCAAAATGTCATCCGCCATGAAGACCGTTTTGTCTCTTACATTGCCAAGCAGGCGTATTTGTGAAATATTTGACTGAGTAGCGTCCTTTGACAATTTGGAATAATCTCTTTCCTTGTAAATCAACGCCAACGGTTTTTTTAGGGCGGAAGCGTAAAACTTATTCCTGTCTACAGCGCCGGTGTCCGGGGAAACTACGACAAAATCATCGTTTAGAATATCATCCATATTTATCAGAGTTTGAATAATTTGATAGCTGGCATGAAGATTTTCAAGGCGTAAATCGTTAAAAATGTTCATGATGTCCCTGGAATGAATATCCAGCGTAATAATTCGGTCTACTCCAAGGCTTTCAAGAATTTTTCCGATTCTGCTGGCGGTAAGCCCTTCCCTTCCCTTCGCCTTGTGTTGGCGTGAATAGGGATAATTCGGTATTACAAGGGTAATACGCTCCGCACCCGCCTGATGAGCGGCGTCAATCGTGACAAAAATGGTCATTAAATGATCGTTTATTGACAGATTATTTACAACTTCGCCTGAAAATTTTACAGGATAGTGGTTTTCCACATCCTGAAAAATATATATGTCTTTGCCCCGGATTGATTCCTGAATTTCAGATTTTATTTCACCATTGGGAAACAATGAAAATTTAACGGGAATTTTTAACGAAGCGCCGTTTTTTACGGTACCGCTTTGCGATGTTGTTCCCCGCGCGACAATTGTATTTATAAGGTCTATTTGAAGGTCTACCTGATCCGCGCTCATATTATGACGTTTTGAAATATCTTCCACCGTCTGTTTGCGGCTATAATTGTATTTACGATGAAGATGTTGAATTACCTCATCAGCGAAAATTTCCCCTCCCGGACACGCAATAATGGCTAAATTCGCAGGATTGAAGTACTTCATGGTTTAACTATTATTTAACAGAAAATAAACAAAATATCAAGCCCAGGAGCGGCTTCTTTCCACCGCTTTGTGCCAGCCTGTAATCAGTTTTTCACGCTTTTCAATATCCATTTGAGGGGTAAAAACAGTGTCCTTCATCCAGCGGTTTCTAACCTCGGTCAAGTTTTTCCAGAATCCGACCGTGATTCCGGCAAGACACGCCGCTCCAAGAGCGGTTGTCTCCCTGATAACAGGACGCACAATTGCCGCGCGGCACATATCAGACTGGAACTGCATAAGAAATTTATCCCTGCTCGCCCCGCCGTCAACTTTTAACTCCTTTAATTTAACGTCAAGGTCAATTTCCATGGCGTTCAAAAGATCCATTACCTGATAGGCGATAGATTCCTGCGCCGCCCTTATAATGTGCGCTCTTTTTGTTCCGCGCGTGATTCCTATTATGCAGCCGCGCGCATACATGTCCCAATACGGAGCGCCAAGACCCGTAAAAGCGGGAACAAGGTAGACGCCGCCTGAATCCTTTACTTTTCCCGCAAAGTATTCACTGTCCGCGCTGTCTGTAATAATGCGCAATTCATCCCTCAGCCATTGAATAACCGCTCCTCCCGTAAAGACTGAACCTTCAAGCGCGTATTGCACTTTATCGCTGAAGCCCGCGGCAATGGTGGTTAAAAGCCCGTTCCCGCTGACGGCGGCGCTTGTACCCGTATTCATTAACAGGAAACAGCCGGTGCCGTAAGTGCATTTTGTGTCTCCCTTTTCAAAACAACACTGTCCAAAAAGCGCCGCCTGTTGATCGCCCGCGTTACCTGCAATAGGAATTTCTACGCCGTTAATAACAGCGGACGCTAACATCGCGCCCGACGGCTTTACCTGCGGAAGCATTGCGCGCGGAATATCCAGGGCTTCAAGAAGTATATCGTCCCAATCAAGTTTATGAATATCGAAGATCATCGTTCTGCTCGCGTTGGTGTAATCAGTTACATGAGCCTTGCCGCCCGATAATTTCCAGATTAGCCATGTATCGACGGTGCCAAAAAGTATCTCTCCCCTTTGCGCTTTCTCCCTTGCCCCTTCCACATTATCAAGTATCCATTTAATTTTAGTGCCGGAAAAATAAGCGTCGGGAACAAGCCCTGTCGTTTTTTTAATATGATTGCCAAGTCCGTCTTTTACAAGCGCGTCAACAATTGACGACGTTCTTCTGCATTGCCACACAATCGCGTTGTAAACGGGCTTGCCTGTATTTTTATCCCAAAGAATTGTCGTCTCACGCTGGTTTGTTATGCCGATGGCCGCTATATCACTCGTCTTAATATTTGTTCTTGTGATAATGTCCGTCATTACATAGTATTGGGTGGTAAATATTTCCATCGGATCATGCTCCACCCAGCCTTCTTGCGGATAAATTTGAGTAAACTCCTTTTGTTCTACCGCGGTAATATTCTGCTCATGATCAAAAAGAATCGCACGTGAACTTGTAGTTCCCTGATCCAGCGAAAGAATGTATTTGCCCATAACTCCCCCTGCTATTTAGTTTTCATTACTTCAACGCCGTTCCAGTCGGCGGGCGGCGGCGCACTAGCGTATTCAACGCACCTTTTATACAGATTGTCAGCGTTAAAATCATCGGGTAATATTTCAAGCGCTTCCTTAAATTTTTGCGCGGCTTCCGTAAAAGAACGCGAATAATAAAGTTTCATTCCCTGGTTATGCAAAGGCCACGCTTTTTGTTCCGCCGGCGACAACGTTCTTTTTACCGTGAAGATTCTCACACCCTTGGTTTTGCCTTTTACGGCCACAGTGTCAAGGAGCCTGTAACTTAGGCCTGAGTCCGGAGAAGTTTTTCGCAGTTCATCAAACAGGCTTTCTGAAATCAATATCTCCGAGTGATAGGTTTTTGTCAGTCCTTCCATCCGCGATGCTAAATTTACCGCGTCCCCAATTACCGTGTAATCCATCTTGCGCTCGCTTCCGATATTGCCGACAGTAACTTCGCCAAAGTTAAGCCCAACGCCGATGCGGAATTCACACTTGCCAAGTTTGCGCTGGTTTTCGTTAAATTTTAAAACAGCGTCAGTCATTTCAAGAGCCGACAGCACGGATTGTAACGCGTCATCTTCGTGTTTTTCGGGGGCGCCCCAGATAGCCATGATGGCGTCGCCTATGTATTTGTCTACAATTCCTTTTCTGTTGTAGATAATGTCAACCTGCCCCGAAAAATAGCGGTTAAGGGAGTTGACCAAGTCATCGGGAGCCATTCCTTCGGAAATTGTAGTAAAGGAGCGGATGTCGGAGAAGAGTATTGAAAGCCTGCGGTTGTCGCCGACAAGCATTTTTTCAGGGGAGGCGAAGAAGCGCTCAATTACGTCATTCGGCACATATTTCTGGAAAATCTGCCTGATACGTTCTTCTTTTTTACCGGCAAGAACGGCGTCAAACGCGTAACGCTTTATCTGCGAATACGCCCTGTCCAATTCTCCCGTCATTTTATTGAACGTCTGAGCAAGAATGCCGGTTTCATCGTTATACTCAACATCAACTTTAGACGAAAGATCAGCCGTTTCAATTATTGATTCCATTGTTTTAACAACCCGTCCCAGGGGATTCGTCAGGCGGCGGGTTACAATTAAAAGCATAAACACGGCGACAACGACCGCCGCTCCCAAAGTGATAATTGTCTGTACGGTAATTAAATTCGCGTCCGCGTAAAATACCCGCTCTTTTTCGCTGATTAAAATATACCAGTTAAAGGGGGTAAAATAGAAAGATTGAAAAATCCGCTTTTCGCCGCCGATAACGGCAGTTTGCAGTCCCTGCTTTTCGCGGTCAAGAAGCTGTAATAATGTCTTTGCCTCGGAAGATAATAGTTCCGATCCGGAACCATCCCCGTAGGTAGACATTGCCGCCTTTCCGGTATTATCTACCGCAAAGATAATTTCAGTATCGCTTAAAAGAATACTGCGCCCGTACTGTTCCACGGCTTTTTTTGCCGCTTCAACCATTTCGGGCCTTCCCGCGAAATTGTTATCGACTAAAAGCGCCCATTGGTTATCCGCGAATCTTTCCAGCTCTCCCAGCTTAAACCCCAAAAGCTCCCTTGCGAGGCGGGTAATTCCGTTTACAGCCTGAAAATAAGACGCCGTTTCCGCAAGGACAAGCGGGACGATTATTAAAGGCAGTACGACAAGGAACATTTTTAACCGGATTTTCATTCTGTAATTATAAAGAAACAGGCCATTAATCTCAAGAGGGATTGAAAATCAACCGATATAATAAATATGAAACGTTATAGTATTAAATGCTTATCGGGCAATTCGGAATTCGTGGATATCCTTAAAGAAATGGAAGAGGAATATCTGGTTCGGTTTACGCGAAGCAGGAACGGAAACGTAAAAACAACCGAAGAAAAAATTACCAGGCATCTTTTTAATATTTGCATACAAACCGGGTATTTGAATCCGGTGGAATGTTCAGCCGCCTGATACGGAATAAATTAAAAATAACAAATAAGAAATAAAAAAGGAAGACTTTGCTTAGTAAGCTCGTGTTGGCAACACGCCCCGCCTGCTAAGCTCTCCCTCTTCCCTTTCTTATTTTTTATTTATTCCTTCCCTACTGTTTTCTCCAGTTATTGCCGCCGACTAATCTTCTATATGTTCCGGGACCGCCGTCTCTTGCCAAATACTTGTCTTTTAAATCTCCAGGGAATGGAGGACCCCATTTAGTAAAATTATTAGAAGTCATATTTGACACCATTGCCTTTGTCATGGAAGAAAAAAGGGGTATCCCTTATTTTGCTCATTGTTCTTTTGTTATCTGTTCCACATCATCCTGATTTACAAATTCCGGAAAAAGTATTTTTAAATAGTCTCGTTGTCCATATAGAATTCGGTCAACATAGACCGTTGCATCCTTGTATCGGTAAAAAGCCAAATAATTCCCACAAACAAGAAAACGATAATCCGTATCAAAGGGAAGTTTTGAAGACAATGGCGCCCCGGCACCTGGCATATCTTTTAATTTTTTTAGGCTTTGGATAATTCGGGAAATTACATTGACAGCGGCAATAGGGTTTTCTAATTCTTCCGTTATATAAGCCTTTATTTCCTCAAGGTCTTTTCTCGCTTCCGGAGAGATTGACAGTTCATTCATTAAATACCCAAAGCCGCCTCAATGTCTTCTATTGTTTCCCAGCCTTGTTCCTCTCCTGTTTTTCTACCTTTAAAAAGTTCGGCCATCAGTTTTATGCCAGCCTGTGTTTTCTCATAATCATCCATGTCAAGAAGCACATATCTACCCCGCCCATTTTTGGTAAGAAAAACCGGATTTCCTGACTTTATGTCCCTAAGGACTTCAGGGTAATTTCTTAAATCAGATACCGGTTTAATACTTGGCATAACTCTCTCCTTATATATGCTGATATAATTGTAGACTAATTTTACGAAGAATTCAACAGCAAAGCCAATGAGCAATGAGCAGGGAGCAATTAACAATTAGCAATGAGCAAAGTAACTAATCTGGGCGTGGAACTACACGATTAGATTACGAACAACAACATTGCTAATTACTCATTGCTCCTTACTCTTGCAGCGCCTGCAATGCTTGAAGCGCCTGCTGCGCAATTCCAACCTGATTCCTAAGCCTTGCAATTTCCTGATCCTTCGCCGCATTCGCGTTCTGCAGATTGGTAATATCCGCAGCAGCTTTTGTTTTATCCGCTTCCAATGACGCTATTCTGTCGTCCTTGTCTTTAACGTTCTTCTGCAAAGAAGCGACGCTTGCTTCCAATTCGCTGACCCTGCTTGAAAGCCCCGAGCCCCCGCTGTTTAGCGCGTCAATTGTTTTTTGCATTTCGTTGATTTTTTCCTGCAATTGAGCACTCTCGGCTTTTGCTTCAAATTGATCCGCGCCGGATGAAGAGCCGGTGTTTTTTTGAGCGTCGATAATCATCGCTTCCACTAAATCAATCGCCTGATTATAAAAATCTTTTCTTGACTGGAATGCGCGCAAGGAGGCAAGAGCGTTGTTATTGCAAAAACGCCGTAAATTTTCGACAATGCGCGACGCCTGATCGTATTGCTTCTTCTGAATATTGTCCCTGGCGGAGGCAAGACCGCCCGAAATCTGAGCGTCTATGGCGGCAATTTTTTCCTGCTCGTTTGTAAGCCGTTCAAGCTCGCTTATGGCGGCTTCCAGTTCACCGGACGTTTTTTGCTGGGCTGCGGCAAACTCCCTTGTCCTCTCGTCAAGCTGGGCGCGAAGACGCGCTTCTCTTGAACGGGAAGCTTCCAGTATCTGCGACCTTTCATCCTGCAAGACTGCAAGCTGGTCGCGGTAATAATTTTGCATAGCCAAAAGTCTTCCCTGAGCCTTAATTTGATCCGTGTTAAGATTCTGATTACTGGAATATAACTTTGAAAGTTCATCGTCAACTTCATTCAGGCGGGAAATAATCGAAGCTATTTCTTTTTCTTTTGCGGCGATTTTTTCCGCCGTATCTTTGCGAATTTCTTCAATAAGCGCGCGCTCCGTCAAATTGTAAACTGCGTTCCCTGTCCTTACCTGCGCGTCTTTTTTTCCGTTAAAGGAAACCAGTAAAAACGCGCCGCATAAAAGCAATACTACGGCGGTTATATTTACAGCTAACGGAAAAACCGCGTCTTTTTTTTGGGCGTTAATAATAATCTTTCCCTTGCTTTCCGCAATTTGCGAACCTGTCTGTGAAAGCTGTTTGCGGTTTTTTTCGGCTATCCCGTTAATTTTAGAAAGTATTTCCTGCTGTTCCTCAACAGATATTCCCGACTTTTCATCAAAAACAATATCTTCCTTATTCATAATACCCCCTACACTCCGCTGACTTTTTCGGCTTCTTTTGCAGAAAGCCTTATACCGCCCGCTTTTAGGCCGCGAACATTGTAATCCTGCGCTTTAAAAGTTTCCGTAAGAACTTTAAGCCGAGGTTTGGGCTTATAGTGAACGGTAAATGAAAATTTCTGATTAATATCAAGATGAAGAACTTCAGCCCCGTCCGGCACCAGAAAATAATCCTTGTTCATTATCCAGCCTTCAATCATACAGCGTTTAATGCACGGAAAGCCTGTATCTTTTTCCTTGTAAATAATAGTAAAAATTGTTTTAGAAAGAATATCCTTGTCCGCCAACCCGATAAACCACGCATTCTCGCCGATAAATGTTTTTTCGCTTAAATCCATAACGGTATACATTCCGTTCTTACGGATTGCAAGAATACGGTCAAACGGCGACACTTCCGCAATTTTCGCTCCCGATACGTTTGTTCCAAGATAGCCGGACTTACTGTCGTACTTTAACTCAACGTCGCGCTTAACAACTTCTTTGGCGATAACTTTGTCAAATTCGCCTACTATTGTCTTGCGCGCCCCGCGGCCAATTTCTTCGTTTGCCTTTATTTTAGCAATAATTCCTTTAAGGTAGGCAACAGAATAGGCGGTTATGTTTTTAAGATGGCCGTTAATTTCTTTTATACGCGCCTGTATCTGCTCCATCTCCTCGCGGGCTTTGTTAATGTCGTATAACGAAATTCTGCGGATTGGAATGCGTAAAAGATGCTCAACGTCGTCGTCTGTAATTTTTCGCGGCCCTATCTCGTTTAAAAACGGCTTAAAGCCCGCCATTACGGCGTCCTGCACTCCCCTGGCGGTTTTCATCTTTTCGATGCCCTTGTAAATCCGCTCTTCTATAAATATTCTTTCCAGAGTGCGCAGATGCAGCTTGTCCAATAATTCCTTTTTTTCAAGCTCCAGTTCTTTTGTGAGTATTTTTACAAGCTGTTTCGCGTGATACTTTATTATTTCAGTAACAGTCATAACGGCGGGAAGACCGTTTTTAATTACCAAAAGGTTAACGGAAATTGACTGCTCGCACTCGGTAAACGCATACAGAGCGTCCACTGTCTCCTGCGCGTATACGCCGCGGGCAAGTTTAACTTCTATTTCAACTTTATCAGTGGTAAAATCATTAATACCGAGTATTTTAAGTCTTCCGTTTCTCGCGGCGGAATCTACGCTGTTTATAAGGCTTTCAGTAGTGGACCCAAACGGAAGCTCGGTAATTAGAATGCGTTTTGGATCAGAGGTGTCCATTTTTGCGCGTACCAGAACTTTCCCGTTTCCGTCCGCATATTCCGAAACATCGACATAACCGCCCGTGGGAAAGTCCGGATAAAGCTCAAACTTTTTTCCGGTTAGGCAGGCAATTTCCGCTTCAAGCACTTCCAGCACATTATGCGGCAGGATTTTTGTCGACATTCCGACCGCGATGCCCTCCACTCCCATAACAAGAACGACGGGAATTTTTGCGGGAAAAAGAACGGGCTCCCTGTTTCTGCCGTCATAGGAATCCGCCCATGTCGTAAGTTTTGGGTTGTAAAAAATATCTTTCGCAAGCGGCGTTACACGACATTCGATATAGCGGGGCGCGGAAGCGTCGTCGCCTGTAAACAGGTTGCCGAAGTTTCCCTGCCTGTCGATAAAAAGCTCTTTGTTGGCAAGAACAACAAGCGCGGGGTTAATGGAAGCTTCTCCGTGGGGATGATACTTCATGCAGTGGCCGGTTACATTGGCGACTTTATGAAATTTCCCGTCGTCCATCTCAAATAAGGAATGAAGAATTCGCCGCTGTACGGGTTTAAGGCCGTCTTCAAGATCGGGGATTGCCCTGTCTTTAATTACATAGGAAGCGTACTCAAGAAAATTCCGATCAAAAAGATTTTTAATAAAAGCCATTATCTAATGGTAAACAAAAGAAAGCCTAGCGTCAATATCACGATTGCGTACTACTTAACATTGTCTCTTTTTTGCAAGAAACCGAATTTATAGCCAACGCCCAATTGAAAGCAATAACGCTGATATTCTCTGCCTGTTTCAGGAATAGAAGAATGTGAAAAGTCCATGGCAAACCTGGCGTCAAAAACCAACAATCCAATTTCCTTTTTATCCTTTATGCCGAATTGAACGCCGGCAAACCATGAAAACGGGCAAGGGTGTATTTTTTTCAGAATTGAATAATTAAAAGATGCCCCGCCATAAGGTTCAAGCGCGAAATTCTCGCCAAGCTTAAAAACAAATTTTACCGCCACCGGCGTTTCCAGTAAAAAATCGGCGGTATCATCAACCTGTTCCCATGTTACTTGCGCTCCCGCGCCCACCGACATAAAATTTAAAAAATGACATTCCAAGCCGAGTTTAGCGCCAAAATCAAGAAAACCGATTGAGTCGTATCCGGCGAAATAAATTCTGGGCGTCCATAACGCGCTTGTTTCAACATACATCCACCTGTTTCGTAAATCGCCGCTTACAAAGGGACCTTCAGGAATATCAGAAAGTAAATTGGTTACAAGAGTAGAAATTAAACTATCCACGGATGCATCGGCATTAACAAAAATAAAATTTTGCCTGCTGATAACCTCTCCCGTCCTATTGTCCGTCATTTCCAGTTTAAAATAGTATTTCTTCTCTTTACCCTCTGTTTCCAAAGGCGTTGTTTTTCTAACAACGGACTTGGCGGTATTATCCGTGCCTGTTGAATCATAAAAATAAAGTCCATCGCCGTTTACCATTGAAAAAAATTCGCGCCTGCCATAGTCATTGCTTATGGGGGGAATCGGGCTTACGGGGACAGGATTGTTAGTATCCGTCGCGACGACCTGTTCAACAGAGGATTCCTCGGACATTTCGTCGGCAAGATCTATCGTTCCCTTAAAGACATAATTACTATCATACTTTGACTTAACAACCGTATGAAATTGAAGAATTACTTCATAAGTAAGCCGTTTATAAATATAATCATTATCAGCCTCCCTGCCGAATCCGTCTATGGGCGCAATAAAAATCTTTGGCTCGCGGGAAGTCTGCCCATATAGTGAAAAACAAACCAGGGAAAACATCATAAAAAGAGTAAATTTTCTCATATTATTATTTTAACTTTTTTTAACAAAGAAATCCAATATCAATGCTATAATTATTATAATAAAAATTGGGGGATATTTGAGGGGGATTTAACCAAAATAATGTATATTTTTTGTGAAAAATAATCCAATACGCTCGTTATTTTAATAAATTTTTCTTAATATCGATATAAAATCTTCCATGTCCGGTATCAAATTTTTGTTCTTCCACCATATACTTATTTCCACGTCAATTCCCTTACGATCAATTTCATGGCTGAATAAAAGACAGATATTTTCCTCCGCCATAGAATTATAAATCCTTGAACATTGATTTTTCTCACACATTATCACAAAAATTCCGTCGTCTGAAAGCCAGCAATTAATTTTATTAAGCGCCGCGATAATGTCATCAACCGCTTTTTCTGAAAACGGCGTTTCAGTTACAATTGAATCAAAGCTGTTCTTTGAAAATAATCCTTCTTTTGCATTCATCACATAATGAATGGAACCAAAAGACTCAAGCCCCGGTTTCAGAACAGGGTCTATATCAATAGTTGTTACAACCGCGTCCGGCGCTATGTATTTATATTGATAAACAATTCCGCCCGCCCCCGCAAAAGGATCAAGAGTTTTTTTATTTTTATTTGGGAGCGACAGATTAACCATGCACCTCGCGTCTTCTACGGGAAGGGCCCTCCTTCCCAACTCGCTTCCATTCCCACGATAGCCTGTTATAGTTTTAATTTCACCGTCACAGCCGGTTTTGAATTCCCTCTTATGGGGGGATTGTTCTTCATAGACTTTACTGTCCTGACAATAAAAATCGCAAATAGAAAATTTCCTTCCCTTCCATATTAACGGATTGATGGTTTTTAAGCCTGCCGGGGCGGATTTAGTTTCATTTTCAAAATCCAGTAAATAAAATTTATAACAATATCCAATACTGAATAATCTGTCTCTAAAAACTTTCAGGTTTCTTTTTGGGCAAAAGAATGAAATAATCCCCTTTATATCTCCCAAGGGGCCGTTTTTAATTAATAAAATCTCATTATCTATTTGCGCAAAAATCATCTCCAGTATGGCAATCTGTTTTGCTTTTAACCTGGAATTTCTTATTTTACAGACAATAATATTGTAATTGCACAAGTATTCGTCAATGTTTGATTTTGTAACTTCCGCTAAGAAAATCATTATAGAAACTTCTTATATTTTTGTTTTATTGTCATTATATTCCTCTGAATCTCCTTAAAAAATTATAATATCATAATAAACTAAAATATTCTTTTTAGACATATTTTTATAACATAATTTTGTTGACAAATACATTAAAAAACTATATATTATTAGTAGTAGGGTTAGGAGTACTGCCTTTATGCGGTGCGTTGGGCTTTATGCCCACCTGACTCTCTTTTTTTTAAAAGGCGGTGTCCGGCGTGTACATGCTTTATGTTGATGATTCAGGATCTCCGACTAATACAACTGATAAGTATTGTGTTCTGGCAGGGTTCGTCACGCGGGAAGATCAAAATTATTGGATACAAAGAAATATAGATAATATAGTAAACCAGCATACAGGTATGACCAATATAGAGATCCACGGAAGCCCTCTCAGAACAGGTCATGGGGAATGGCGCCAATTTCCAAAAGCAAAACGTGAAAATTTATTTATGGCAGTCTTAAATTATATTGCTTCAAATTATCCTCGGCAATTTATTCTATTTGGCGCTGTTATAAGAAACCAAGGGGACAATATAGCAGAAGACCTTTTCACACAAATAACGAGCCGTTTTGATAAATTCTTAAAGCGTAAATTCGCTAAACATCAAGAACCGGCTAGAGGCATAGCTATATTTGACAAAACAAGGATGGAACAACAGTTTCAAGTTTGGTCACATATTTATCAAAAAATAGGTAACCAGTGGGGCGAAACATTGGATAATTTTGCGGAGGTGCCGCTGTTCCTTGATTCCAAAATGTCACGCTCAATTCAGATCGCCGATATTATTGCTTACTCCATTTTTCGTAAGTTTGAGCATAATGATAATACCTACTTTTCAATAATAAAAGATTGTTTTGACAAAGAAGGCAAGAACGAGTATGGATTACTTCAGGTAATATAAATTTCTTTCAAAAGATTTCACACGAAGAACCTCAAGAAAGAGAAGATCAAGAGGGGAACCTTCGGTCTCGGTTGAGGTTCACAAAGGGGGAGGTGGGAGTTATTGTACGAAAGTCATATTTGGGATTTATGATAAGATTATGGAGCGGGGATCAGAGGCTTTTTCCTCTATTTTACGATATAAAACATAGTCTTCATTAAAGGAATGTTTTATTACAATTTCTTGAATTACATCCTGAATGTCTTTTTTTTCTTTTAAACAAAGTCTTAAACGGGATATATCTTCTTTTGTCAGAGGTATTTTTTCTTCTTTCATGGTTAAATAAATATCTTTAATGATTTTTTCTATATTATTAGCCATATAATACTCCCTAAAAAATAATTTATGTGTTTTTAATTATAGCATATTTTCAGTTTTTTTTAATAGTGTCAGTAAGAACTAATAATATTTTTATTATAATTATTCACTTCATTTGTTATCTTTTGTTTAATTTTTTCTATTGATAGTGTATCTTTTAACAATCTTACAGATAACCAATTACTTTCTGATACATCATCAAA
>Ga0268262_10000316_pt1 | contig 64912 bp, 51 predicted proteins | sample TergutNc150P3_FD_190354 | JGI IMG/M metagenome (GOLD analysis project Ga0268262, IMG submission 190354) | Nasutitermes corniger P3 segment gut microbial community from laboratory colony in Florida, USA - Nc150 P3 (SPAdes) (version 2) | ecosystem: Host-associated > Arthropoda: Insects >... | reverse complement strand
GGCGTGGTCAAGGCCAGTTGGTAGGGAAATATCTAAAACAATATAAGGGGTAGTAAAGGATGTTAACAGACCAGATTGCCGACATGTTCAACAGGATCAGGAACGCTATCCAGGCTCGGAAGCGTACTGTGGATGTTCCTGCGAACAAGCTCAAAAAGGAGATTACGCGGATTCTCTTTGAGAACCACTTCATCTCGAAGTACGCTTTCGTTGAGGACGAAAAGCAGGGGACGATCAAGATCCTCCTCAAGTACGATGAGAACATGCGCAACGCCATTCAGGGGCTCAAGCGCGTGTCGACTCCCGGGCGCAAGAAGTACTCCGGAGTTTCCGGCGTGCCCAAGGTGTTGAGCGGCATGGGCATAGCCATAGTCAGCACCTCCAAAGGGGTGATGACGGACGGCGATTGCCGTAAGATGAACGTCGGCGGCGAGGTTATAGGTTTGATTTGGTAGAGGCGCGTCGGCGGTTTATCGCGTCCGCGTGTCGATTTGGAATAAACGTTATTATTGATCGTTAGTGAATTAAATAAAAGGAGCGGTTAAGTGTCACGTATAGGAAAAGTGCCTGTCAAGGTTCCCGCCGGAGTCACGGTTACGGTCAGCGGCCGTAAGGTAGAGGTCAAAGGCGGCAAGGGAACGCTGAGCAGAGAAGTGCCGCCTGAAGTTAAAGTCGAGTTTGCCGACGGCGCGATCACGCTTACCCCCGCGGTTGAAGCGGAGAACACGAAAGCTCTGTGGGGCCTGTATCGTGTTCTGATCAACAACATGGTCGTAGGCGTTACAACCGGCTACAAGATCGAATTGGAGATAGTAGGCGTCGGTTACAAAGCGGAGATGAAAGGCAAAGATTTATTGATAGCCGCCGGACTATCCGAGACAGTATTGTTTAAAGCGCGTCCAGGCCTTGACTATAAGACGGACGGCCCGAATAAGATTGTCGTCGAAGGCATAGATAAAGAAAAAGTAGGCCAAGCCGCCGCCGACATCCGCCACATCCGTCCCCCTGAACCTTACAAAGGTAAGGGCATACGTTACGCTGGCGAACAAGTACGCAGGAAGGCTGGTAAGACAGCGGGCAAGTAAGTATTGATTTTGACTTTGCGACGCGAAGCGGCGCTTGTTTATCGTCGTGGCGTTGCGGGGCGGAGCCCCGCAGGGTGGGTAGCGGAAAAGAAAATGGCGAAGCCATTTTCTTTGTAGCGAGGGAGGGCGCAGCCCTCCCCTTAAATGAATTTGATTTTTATAATTTGACTTTAATTTTTTATTTTAATTTTAAGGGATCAGTATGAACAGTGCAAAAAGAAGGAGCCTCGAACGTTCGCGTCGCGCCGCGCGTGTCCGTAAATCGGTCAGCGGTACTTCCGAGCGTCCGCGTTTGTGCGTGAGGCGCAGCATCAGCCACATCTACGCGCAGATCATCGACGATGAGCAGGGCAAGACGCTCGCTCACGCGGGGAGCGTGGGCAAGGATTTCGCCCAGAGGGTTTCCGGCAAGAAGCTCAGCAAGACGGAGGTTTCCAAGGTCGTGGGCGAGATGGTGGCCGAGATGGCTATTGGCAAGGGCGTTAAGGCGGTCGTGTTTGATAGGAAGGGTTACCTTTACCACGGCCGTGTGAAGGCGCTGGCTGAGGCGGCGCGCGGCAAGGGGCTTGAATTTTAAACGGAGGGGTAGTATCTTTGAGTAACGAAGAACTGGTATCTGGCGGCGGGGATTCGCCGTTTGCGGAGAGGCTTGTCGCGGTCAGCCGTGTGGCGAAGGTGGTCAAGGGCGGCCGTCGTTTCGGTTTCAACGCGCTTGTCGCCGTGGGCGACGGCGGGGGCACGGTGGGCATCGGCATGGGCAAAGCGAACGATGTCACGGAGGCTATCCGCAAGGCCGGCGAGAGCGCCAAGAAGAATATGGTGACGGTCAGCGTCGTTGACGGCACGATACCGCACGACGTTATCGGCCACTTCGGCGCGGGCAGGATCGTCCTGAAGCCGGCGGCCCCCGGTACCGGCGTCATAGCCGGCGGCCCTGCGCGGGCGGTGCTTGAGTTGGCGGGCGTCCGTAATATATTGACTAAGTGTTTGGGGACTACAAACGCGCACAACGTCGTTAAAGCGACGCTTGACGGGTTGAGGCAGTTGAAGACGAGGGATCAGATCAGGGCGCTTAGGCAGATCGCCGCCGAGTGACGCGGTTGGCGTGTGTAAACAATGTCTGAATTAGGATTAGTAGGATTATAAGGATTTTAGGATTAAAAACAATAAAAAGGGTGTGTTGATATGGCTAAGAAGTTGAGGATAACCCAGGTAAGGAGCGCGATCGGCCGTCTGAAGAATCAGAAGGCGACGATTAAGGCTCTCGGCATCCACAAGCTGAATCATACGGTTGAGCACGACGACAACCCTACGATTCGCGGGATGATAGGCGCGGTCAAGCATTTGGTAAAAGTAGAAGAGATATAAACGGGAAAAAAGGAAGAGGCAATAGATGCTTAAAATGAACAATTTAAAGCCGGCGCCGGGATCTCACCGCGAGACCAAGCGGTTGGGGCGCGGTACGGGCAGCGGGCAGGGTAAAACCGGCGGGCACGGGAGCAACGGCGACAAGGCTCGTAGCGGCGCCTACCAGAAGTTTTACTTTGAGGGCGGTCAAACGCCTCTCACGCGGCGTATTCCCAAAGTTGGATTCCACAGCCCGTTTAAGAAAGAGTATCAGATCGTAAATGTCGGCGCGCTTGAGGAGGCCGATTTGGGCGGTTCCGAAGTCACGGCGGAGGCGCTTCGCAAGCTTGGGCTTATACACGAGGCGGGCAAACCGGTTAAGATTTTGGGGACGGGCGAGTTAACTAAGGCGCTGGTGTTTCGGGTAAACGCTTATTCGAAATCGGCGAAAGATAAGATCGAGAAAGCAAAAGGGAAAGCAGAGGTCGTTTAATCGTGCTTGAAACCGTACGCAACATGTTCAAGATCGCGGAGCTGAGGAAGAAGATCTTCTTCACTCTCGCGATTGTTTTCATTTACAGGCTTGGCGGGCACGTGCCTACGCCGGGGATCAACGCCGACGTGCTCAAGAGCTTTATGGCGGCCAACTCGGACGGGCTTTTTGGGTTGTATGATATGTTCGTTGGCGGCAACTTCGGACGTTTCACGGTGTTCGCGCTCGGTATCATGCCCTACATCACGGCGTCCATTATATTGCAGCTGATGGGTACGATTTTCCCGTACTTCCACAAGCTGCAGCGCGAGGGGGCGGAGGGGCGTAAGAAGCTGACGCAGTACACACGTTACGGTACGGTCATCTTCGGCGCTATTCAAGCGGCCGGTATATCGATATTCATATCCAGCATCAAAGGCGAGGGCGGCGCGTCGGCCGTTATCGACAGCATGCAGGGTTTCTTGTTCATGTTCACGACGGTCGTGTCGCTCACCACCGGCACGGTGATAACGATGTGGTTGGGCGAGCAGATTACGGCGCGCGGGATCGGCAATGGGATATCGTTGCTGATATTTATAGGTATCGTGGCAAGGATACCGCAGCAGATACTCAGCGAGGCTCAGTTGATTATGGCCGATAGGATGCACATCGCCAAATCGCTTGCCATTGTCGTTGTGATTATCGCCGCCACGGTTGCGGTTGTGATAATGACTCAGGCGATGAGGCGCATTCCCATACAGACGCCTAAGAAGGTCGTGGGGGCTAAGATGTACGCCGGGCAGAACACGGTGCTGCCGTTGCGTTTGAATATGGCGGGTGTCATACCTATCATCTTCGCGTCGTCTATAATGACGTTTCCGGGGATGATAATAAGGAGCTTCGCTGGCGCCGACTCCTCGTTTATGGATGAGGTGTTCCGCTGGTTCAGGCCGGACGGCGCTATTTATTCGATTCTTTTCGGCTTGTTGATCGTGTTCTTTACATATTTTTATACGGCGATCGTTTTCAACCCGGTGGACATAGCCGACAATTTGAAAAAGCAGGGCGGTTTTATTCCGGGTATCCGTCCGGGTAAGAAGACGGCGGAGTTTTTGGAGAATGTGCTGGCGAGGATCACGTTGCCGGGATCTGTGTTTTTGGCGCTTATAGCCGTGTTGCCCATAGTGATTATGCGCGGGTTCGGCGGCGGGTTTTACTTCGGCGGCACGAGCATACTGATTGTGGTGGGCGTGGCCTTGGATACGCTGCAGCAGTTGGAGTCGCATTTGCAGGCTCGTAATTACGAGGGCTTTATGAAGAAGGGGAGTTTGCGCGGGAGGCGATAGTGTTTGACGCGGGCCGGATGTTTCGGCGCGCGGAAATGGAGAATATGGGAAAAAATGATTCGATACAAGTTGAGGGCACCATAACGGAATCGCTGCCCAACGCGGCCTTCAAAGTGCTTTTAGAAAATAAGCACGAGGTGCTTGCGTATATTTCCGGGAAGATGCGGATGAATTACATAAAGATTCTGCCCGGAGATAAAGTATTAGTTGAGCTTTCGCCGTACGATTTGTCAAGGGGACGTATAGTCTACAGATATAAATGATTTTGGTTTTACATAACAAAAAGGGTTTGAGATGAACAAAGAAGCTTCGACTTCAAGCGCGAAGAAGGTTAAGAAGAAGGCGCCGGCGGAGGGTGTGGCCCATGTCCGCGCTACGTTCAACAATACTATAGTAAACGTGACCGACGTCAAGGGCAACGTCGTGGCGTGGCATACGCCCGGCAAGGCCGGCTTCAAGGGGTCGCGCAAGAGCACGCCCTACGCGGCCGGCGTGGCCGCCGAGGTTGTGGGCAGGGCCGCGTTTGACGCCGGGGTGCGCAAGGTTGAGGTTCATTTGCGCGGCGCTGGGAACGGGCGCGAGAGCGCTATCAGGTCGCTTGCGGCCGCGGGGCTTAAGGTTGTATGCATAAAGGATTTTACGGCGGTGCCGCACAATGGGTGCAGGCCGCCTAAGAGGCGCAGGGTTTGATTATTAACGAAAGGGGTTGTGCGTGGCTCGTGTAGCTGGAGTTGACATTCCGAATAACAAGCGCGCGGTTATCGCGCTGACATATGTGTTCGGCATAGGCCGTGCCTCCGCGTCCGCTATTTTGGCTAAGGCCGGGATAGAGGAGGACAAGAAGGTTAAGGATATGAACGAGGATGAGCTTAACCGCATCCGCAGCGTGATTGACGCCGAGTATCAGACCGAGGGTAACCTTAGGTCCGACATCAGGATGAACATCAAGCGTTTGATGGACATAGGCTGCTATCGCGGGTTGCGCCATCGCCGCGGGCTGCCTTGCCGCGGGCAGCGTACGCGCACCAACAGCCGTACGCGCAAGGGGCCGCGCAAGACGATCGCCAATAAGAAGAAGGCGCCGGGCAAGTAACGGATTGGGGGGCATGATTGAGTTCGCGTCCCCTTTTAAGATATAAGGAGAGTGTAAAGTGAAAGTCAGGGCTTCTGTTAAACCGATGTGCAACGGGTGCAAGGTGATACGCCGCAGGGGTATCGTCCGTGTGATTTGTTCGAAGAACCCCAAGCACAAGCAACGCCAGGGTTGAGTCCGGGCGGCGTCGGAGCCGTTCGAAAGAGTTTGGTAGGGGCGGCGTGGCGCCGTCCGTCGTCGGATTGTGAACAAAAAACGTTCGGGCGCGTTATATAAAGACCGTCCGGAAGAATAAAGAGTAAGAGGAGATCGCGAATGGCAGTTTATCATGGCCCCAAGTGCCGTCAGTGCCGCAGGGAGGGCGTCAAATTGATGCTTAAGGGCGAGCGGTGCGCTTCCGAGAAGTGCGCCGTGGAGCGTAGGCCTTTTCCCCCCGGAATGCGCACGACCAAGCGCAGGCGCTCCGCGACTGAGTATAACAATCAGTTGAGGGAGAAGCAGAAGATCCGTAGGATCTACGGTATTCTAGAGAAGCAGTTCAGCCTCTATTTCGAGATCGCCTCGCGGCAGAGCGGCGTGACGGGCGAGAATTTGCTGCGCCTGTTGGAAACGCGGCTCGACAACGTTGTTTACCGCTTGGGCTTCGCCCCGTCAAGGAGCAGCGCGCGCCAACTCGTGCTGCACAACCACTTCACCGTGAACGGCAAGAAGGTGAACATACCCTCTTACCGCCTTAAAGCGGGCGACGCGGTTGTTGTGAAGCCGAAGAGCGCGAACCTTGCGCTCATACACTCCTCATTGAAGGCTATGAAGGAGACGCCGGATTGGTTGACCGTGGACAAAGTGAAGTTGACCGGGCAAGTCGTTAGAGTACCTGAGCGTTCGTCGATTCCCGCCGACATTCAGGAGCAGTTGGTTGTTGAATTGTACTCCAGATAACAAAGGGGAGACCTGATACGATATGAAATGGAAGAGTTTATTGATGCCTAAGGGCATTAAGTTGGACAATCCTGACGGTATCCCCAACTATTCCCGCGTGACGATAGAGCCGCTTGAGCGCGGGTGGGGCGATACGGTGGGGAACTCGTTGCGCAGGATACTCCTTTCGTCGCTGCAGGGCGGCGCGGTGACGTCGGTGCGCATAGACGGCGCTCCGCACGAGTACTCTACGCTTGAGGGCGTGACGGAGGATGTCACCGACATCATCCTGAACATCAAGCAGTTGCGCCTCAAACTATTGGCCGACGAGGACGTGACCCTCAAACTTGAGGTCACCGGCAAGGGGGACGTGAAAGCCTCCGATATAGAGAAGAACTCCGGCGTGGAGATACTGAACCCGGATTTGCATATCGCGACCATCAACGCCGACGCGAAGCTCAGGATTGAAATGCGCGTCTCCGACGGGCGCGGGTACGTGGCCGCCGAGCAGAACAAGCGCGAGGACGATCCGGTGGGGACTATTCCCATCGACTCGATCTTTTCGCCGGTCACAAAGGTCAACTACGTGGTGCAGAACACCCGCGTGGGCCAGCGCACCGACTTCGACAGGATCATTTTCGATATCTGGACGGACGGCAGCATCTCCGTGGAGGACGCCGTGGGTTACGCGGCCAAGCTGCTGTACGACCACCTTGAGGTGCTGATTAACATTGAGGGCGACTTCCTGCCGGTCGAGGAGAAGGTGCGCGACGAGAAGGCTGAGAAGCTCAAGCAGCTGCTGAAGATGAAGGTAGACGAGTTGGAGCTGTCGGTGCGCTCGAACAACTGTTTGCGCGCGGCGAACATCGTATACCTGGCCGACTTGGTGAAGAATCAGGAGACCGATATGCTGAAGTACAAGAACTTCGGCAGAAAGTCGCTGGTGGAGCTGAACGCGGTTCTTACGAATATGGGCCTGACGTTCGGTATGGACGTGGAAAAGATTATGGGTACCGAGTAGTTGTTATTTTTCCCGTAAATTATTAACACAAACAATATAAAGAAGAAGGCTGTATCATGCGTCACTTAGTATCAGGTCGAAAGCTCAACCGCACCGCTTCCCATCGCAGGGCGATGCTCTCAAATTTGGCCGTGTCTATTTTAGACAAGGAGCGGGTCACCACTACGCTTGCCAAGGCCAAGGAGGTGCGCGGCGTTGTGGAGCGTATGATTACCTACGGCAAAAAGGGCGATCTACACGCGAGGCGTCTTGCCGCGTGCCGTATAAACGACGAAACGGTGCTCAAAAAGCTCTTCGACGATATAGCCCCCGGCTACAAAGAGCGTAACGGCGGCTACACGCGGGTACTCAAAACGGAAGACCGCAAAGGCGACTGCGCCCCCATGGCTATAATAGAGTTGGTCGGCCGCGGCCACAACGACGCCGTCAGGAAGAAGGGCGGCGCCAAGAAAAAGTCAACGAGGCCCAAAGCGTCGGCGCCGAAGCCGGCGGAGTCGGCCGAGCCGCAAGCGCAGGAAGCCGTCGAGACGAAAGACTAATAGATTATTGCAGGGGGCGGCTGTCATCGGCCGCCCCCTTTTAACATATCCAACCGAAAGGACACGTATCATGGCCGTAAGCTACAAAGATCTCGGTTTAGTCAACACAAAGGACATGTTCGCGAAGGCGTTTAAAGGCGGCTACGCCATTCCCGCCTACAACTTCAATAACATGGAGCAAATACAGGCGATAATCACGGCTTGCGGGAAGTCGAACTCCCCCGTGATTATGCAGGTGTCGAGCGGCGCCCGCAAGTACGCCAACGCGACGCTTCTCCGCTACATGGGTCAAGGCGCCGTAGCGATGGCCCGCGAGCAGGGGTTCAATATACCCATCGCGCTGCACCTCGATCACGGCGACACTTTTGAACTCTGCGTACAGTGTATAGAGACCGGCTTCTCCTCGGTGATGATCGACGGTTCGCACCACCCTTACGACAAAAATGTCGAGTTGACGAGAAAGGTCGTCGATTACGCCCACAAGTACGACGTTACGGTCGAGGGCGAACTCGGCGTGCTGGCCGGTATAGAAGACGAAGTGTCGGCCGCGGAGTCAAAGTACACGCAGCCCGACCAGGTCGAGGATTTCGTCAAGAAGACGGGCGTCGATTCTTTAGCCATCTCCATAGGCACCTCTCACGGCGCGTTCAAGTTCAAGCCCGAGCAGTGTACCAAAAACGCCGACGGCGTATTAGTGCCGCCTCCCCTGCGTTTCGACATATTGGAAGAGATTGAAAAGCGCATTCCCGGCTTCCCCATCGTGCTCCACGGTTCAAGTTCCGTGTTGCCCGAGTACGTAAAAATAATAGAGGAGTGCGGCGGCCACTTGAAAGCTGCGGTAGGCATCCCCTCCGAGCAGCTCCGCAAAGCCGCCAAGTCGGCCGTTTGCAAGATCAATATCGATTCCGACGGCCGCCTCGTCTTAACCGCGATCATCCGCAAAGTCTTCAAAGAGTCCCCGTCCGAGTTCGACCCGAGAAAATACCTCGGCCCGGCCAGAGAAGAGCTTGTCAAGATGATGATCGACAAGAATGAGAATGTCTTGGGCAGCGCCGGCAAGGCTTGATTCTTAAAGTATGTTGATTACAGTAATCTATGGGCGGCCTAATGGGGTCGCCTTTTTTTGTTGATAAGGTTTTTGACTTTGACGTTGCCGTTGACTGAAAATCGGGGGTTTAGCCCCCGATTTATCTATGGAAGGCGAAGCCTTCCGTCTAAAAAAGCATTTAAAGATTTTGATTTTAAAGATTTTAAAGCATTTGACTTTTATTAAAGGACACCGACCATATGCCGTTTCCGAAAGATTTCATTTGGGGCGCCGCCACCGCCGCCTATCAAGTCGAAGGCGCCGCCTACGAAGGCGGCAAGGGCTTGGGTATTTGGGACGTCTTCTGCCGCCGTCCCAACGCCATCTGGCAGGGTCACACCGGCGACACCGCCTGCGACCACTATCACCGCTACCTCGAAGACGTCGCCATAATGAAGGATCTCGGCCTCGACGCCTACCGCATGGAGATCGCCTGGCCTAGGATCATCCCTGATGGAACCGGCACGGTAAATCCCAAGGGTCTCGACTTCTACGACAAGCTCATCGACGCCCTGCTTGCCGCCGGCATAGCCCCCTGGGTCACCCTGTACCACTGGAACCTTCCGCAAGCGTTGCAGCAGCGCGGCGGGTGGATGAATCCTGACTCCTCCAAGTGGTTCGCTGATTTCGCGGCCGTCGTCGTCGACAAATTTTCCGACCGCGTAACTCACTGGATGACGATTAACGAACCGCAGGTGGTCATCAACCACGGCATGTTCACCGGCGTCCACGCCCCCGGTTACAAGCTCACTATCGCCGAGGCTCTCGCCGCCGGCCACAACCTGCTTTTGGCGCACGGCCGCGCCGTTTCCGTTATCAGGGAGCGGGCTAAGTCTCCCGCGTCTGTCGGGTTCGCGCCGGTGGGGTGGCTGCGCCGCCCGGCGAGCGACGACCCGCGCGACATTGACGCGGCGAGAACAGCCTCCTTCGAGGTTGACCCCGCGTCGCTGTGGAACAGCGCTTGGTGGCTGGATCCGGTCTATCTCGGCGGGTACCCGCAACAGGGTCTTGAAGCATACGGCAAAGACGCGCCGGAATTCACGGATGAGGATATGTCGATCATCTCGCGGGAGTTGGACTTTTTCGGCGTCAACATCTATACCGCCGCCGCCGTTAAGGCCGGCGCGGACGGGCGGCCGGAGTTGGTTCCGAACGCGGTCGGCCATAGGATGAACAGTTACGACTGGCCTATTGTCCCCGACGTGCTTTATTGGGGGGGGAAGTTTTTTTACGAGCGTTACAAAAAGCCGTTGGTTATAACGGAGAACGGGGTGTGCATAACCGAGTGCGTGTCTAAGGACGGGCGTGTGCATGACCCTCAGCGGACGGAGTTTATCGCCGACCATTTGGGGCAGGTTGAGAGGGCGATTGCCGACGGGGTGCCGTACAAAGGTTATTTCTACTGGAGTCTGCTGGACAATTTTGAATGGCATTGGGGGTACAAGTACCGGTTCGGGCTGGTGCATGTGGATTTTGAGACGGGGGAGAGGAGGGTGAAGGATTCGGGGATTTATTTTGGGTCTGTCTCAAAAAAACCTTGATTCCCCGCGCGTCTAGTTATTATATTGATTCGGTAGGCGAAGTTTGCGGTGATTGTGGCGTTAAGGCGGTTTTGGGGTTACGGGTTTATGGAACCGCCCGTTTCAACCATTTCTTTTCGGCGCGGCGTTGGAAAGAACGTTTACAAGAGTTCTGTTGGGAGGAGTATGTTATGGCGAATATTATGGAGAGTTCGAGTAACCCTAAAGCGACGGAACTTGTCGAACGCGGCGCTATGTTTATGGTAAGCGGCGACCATAATTCGGCTATTGCGGTCTTTACCGAGGCCATTCGGCTTGACCCCGGTTACGCGGTGGCCTATTACAACCGCGGCGCGTCATACACGGCAAAAGGCGACGCTGATTCGGCCATAGCGGACTTTAACCAGGCCATCCGGTTTGAACCTAATTTCGCGGCGGCGTACTACAACCGCGGCCTTATGTATATGGGAAAGGGCGATTTGAAATCGTCCATAGCGGACTTTACCCAGGCCGTCAGATGCGAACCTAATTTGGCGTTGGCCTACAACAACCGCGGTCACGCGTATTTAACCTTAGGCGAGTTTGAGTTGGCTATTAAGGATTTTAGCGATGCGATACGGGTCAGCCCGGATTTGGCTATGGCGTATAGTAATCGCGGTTTTACGTATTTGAGCGTGGGCGAATTTGATTTGGCCGTTTCCGACTGTAACGAAGCCGTTCGGCTTGACCCTAATTTCGCGTTGGCGTACATTAACAGGGCTCGGGCCCACCTAGGAAACGGCGACGAGGATTTGGCCATTGCCGATTGTACCTTGGCCATCCGGCTTGCCCCGGAGGTGCCTGATATTTATTTCATCCGCGCAACCGCGTATCATGAGTCGTGTGAAAATGATTTGGCCATAGCCGACTGTACCGTGGCTATTCGGCTTAACCCCGATTATATGCTGGCGTATTACTGTCGCGGCTGCGCGTATAACGAAGACAGCGAAGAGGATTTGGCCATAGCGGACTTTAACGAGGCCATCCGGATTGCCCCCGATTTCCCGATGGCGTATTTTGAACGCGGCAACGCGTATAGAGACAAGGGCGACGACGCTAAAGCCGAGGCTAACTATAAAGAGGCCATTCGGCTTGCTCCGGATTATGAGGATGCCAAAAACGCTCTGACGGAGCTTCGCGGCAGGTAAGTTGAGTGCCGCGGCCGCTAAAACAGCGGAACGCGGCGGCTTGACGGCGCATGAAACCGGTTCCGTTAAAATTCCGCGCCTAATGAGAAGTAATTGACGGGCGCGTGCGACAGGCCTTTGAAGTCTGTGGACCAGCCGCGGTCGTAGCGCAGTACAAAGATTCCCAGGTTCGCCCGCATTCCGAAGCCGTATCCTCCGGCGAGCTTGGGGGGCAGTGGCGCGTGTTTGTCTTCCTCATTCTCTGTCCAGGCGTATCCGGCGTCTATGAACAGGGCGCCGTTTATGTAGCGGAGCTGCATTTGGAGCGGCCAAACGGTTGAAATCTCGCGTATGAACGGAAAGCGGAATTCCGAGTTCATCAAGAGCACGCGGTCGCCGGTCAGGTCGAAGTAGTTCCAGCCGCGCAGGGGGGCTATTATGCTTGAGTAGTAGCTGTAGCCTATGTTTTGGTTGTAGTTTTTGGCGTTTACGTCGTAGTTGAACCAGTTTTCATTGCCGCCTAAGAAGTATCTTCTCGCCGCTTGGGCGCTGTCGCCTAAGCTTACGCTTTTTCCCAAAACCAAGCGGTTCGCCCATACGTAGCGTCTGAATATGTGCGTGTAATGGCGTATGTCGATTTCGCCGGATAGGTACGCTTCGGTTGTGAATGTCAGCGGCGGGGCGATTTGCACGGAGGCGGAGGCGCGCAGGCCGGTAAGCGGGCCGGTTATGCCCCAGAGGATATTGTCGAATGTGTAGCCGAGGTTTGTCGAGAGCGTGTTCGTCTCTATCGTCGTGTCGCCTCTAAGCGCCTCGCGCCTTATGTATCGGCCGAAGAGGTCGAGGTCGGCGCGCGAGAAGATGGAAAACGGGTAGCTCAGCCCGAGTATGCCGCCGGTCTCCAGATCGTGGAAGTAGCGGCGGAAGAGCCCGTCGTAGCTGTAGTATTTGTAGTAGAAGCCGCCCGCCATCATGTTGACGCGGCGTTTTAGGTACTCGTAGGAGGCGAATATCTGCGCGTAATCGTCAAAGTCTATTTGCAGGTCGCCGGCGACTGTGACGCGGTGGTCGCCCATGATGTCGCTGAACGTGATGAGGCCCTGGCCGGAGGCGCCGCTGTAGGTGCTCACGCCGAGGCCGAAGATCACGAGGTCGGGGGTGAAGCGCGGCGTGTAGCGTTCGGATTGCGGGATTGAGTCGTTAGGCGGGTCTACGGCGAAAGCCTTTCTGAAAGAGTCTTCCGAACCCCTGAACCTGCCGCGCCGCTCCTGCTTGAACGCGTTATCGGCTTTGGCGTCGCTCTTTGGCTTGGCCTTGGCGCCGGCGCTGTCGCTTGCGACGGAGCTGTCTTTGGCGGGAACGATCCTCTTGAAGAACGGTACCGACGTGTCCGCCTCGTGCCGGGCCCACGCCGTCGGCGCCAAGGCGGTGTCGCCCAAGGTCTTTTCTAAAGGTTTCGTCATCCTCAAGATATTCCAAGACTGGTTCATGAAGAGGTCGAAGACGATGGCCGACCCGTCCGCCGCCCAGTCGGGGTTCGCGCACTTGCCGGCGTAGTCGGTGAGCGGGCGCGGCCGCCCGGGATTGTCCACGCTGTCTATGTAGAGGTTGTCGACCCCGTTCCTGTCCGAGACGAAGACGAATTGCGTCCCGTCGGGCGAGAAGACCGGCTGCCTGTCGTTCCACTCGGTTTGGGTCAGCAGGTAGTAGCCGCCGTCGCCGATGTCGTATACGGCGATGTCCGACGTTGACCTCCGCACGCCGGAGAACGGCCCGGAATAAAGGCCGGCGGTATCCGTTGTGGAGAAGATGATCTTATTGCCGTCCGGGCTGAACCGCGGCGAATCCTTCGATTCGTAGGTGTCCACGAGTACCGCGAGCTCGTCTGATGTCAGGTCGTATAGGTACAAATCCGTTTGCCCGTAGGATATCCCTATAAATGTGAGCTTTTTTCCGTCTTTTGACCAGTCGAGCCCGCTTATTGACGACAGCGGCGGGCGGACGGAGCGCAGGGCCTTTCCGTTTGCCGCGTCGACGATACGCGCCTCGTCCTTGCCGCCGTTCTTGGCTATGAAGGCGAGCTGCTTGCCGTCGGGCGACCAGGCGATCGCGCCGTTCATGGGGCGGAAGGACTCGAAGGAGCTGCCCAAGCTGTGCTCCCCGCCGATTCGGCGCAGCTCCTTGCCGGCGGTGTCGGAGATGATGATCCTCGTGTAGTCGTGCCTGTCGCTGAAGAAGGCGACGCGCCTGCCGTCGGGCGAGACCCGCGGGTGTACGTTGGCGCGGCCGCGGCTCTTCGCGGTGATGGAGACGGCCTGCGCCTCCGGGTTTACGCGGCGGCCGACCTCCGGCCAGTAGAGGCGGCGCAGCTCGTTTTGCCAATCCTTGCCGAGGTCTTCCATTTTTTTCGAGTAGGCCCGCTCGATCGCGGACTCCGCGGAGCGGGTGAGCTTGAACTCTATAAGCATTCTATTGAATAGGCTGTCGCCGCCGGTGCTGTGGAGGTAGTAGAGAAATGACTGGCCGCCCTTGTAGGCCAAGTACCCGTCGAGCGCCGGGGACGGGGGCGGGACGGTCGAGGTCAGCGTCCTGTCGAGCATGAACATGTCGGCCTGGCGCTCCCAGCCGGAGGAGAGCAGTTCGGCGAGCCCCTCGTTGAACCACAGCGGCACCTGCGCCCCGGCGGCGTTGAAGATGCTGCCGCCGTAGATCATGCCGAAGATGAAGGCGTGGACGAACTCGTGGTGGAGGACGTGCCGCAGGTCGGCGAGCGACCCGTTGTGCGGTATGACCACGCGGTTCTTGAATATCTCCGTGAACCCGCCGACCTCCTCCGGGAGAAGCTCGGTTATGATGTTCGTCTGCTCAAAGAGCGCCGGCGACTCGTAGAGGACGACCGGGACGGGGATAGCGTGGCTGAAGCGGAAGCGCGAGCTTAGGTCGCGGTAGACGTCGTCTAACCATATATAGGACAGCTCCGGCAGGTCGCCTTGGTCCTGGTGGTAGTAGAGGGTGTAGCGGGGGGCGCTGAGGTAACGCCACTCCAAATGTTGGTATTGAACCTTGTTTTTTCCAAAGCCGGCCGCTACGGCGGGGTTTGTCAGAGCGGTTAGGATTATCGCCGCCGACAGTAAAGTTAGGGATTTCATAGTTAGAATAATATATATTTTTGGAATTTGAAATCAAAATCTTTTAAAATCAAATTAAAAATCAATACAAAATCGATACAAAATGGATACGGAATCGACATAAAAAAAAGAAAAAAAACAATAAATAAAAAAAAATTTGCATATTCCTGGAAAAAAAGATAATATTAATTATGGGTAGTTTTCATTTGCTATTGACTTAATGTTGCGCGTGAATTAGATTTATAGAGTGTGATAGTCCCCCTGTTTTTGGGGGGAAAGGGCGTTTTTGCGCGTCAAAACCAATACGGAAAGAGCGACAGGGCGGCGTGTTTATGGCTATATCGTTAACAAAATGGCGGGTGCGGGTGGCTTGTTTGTTCCTTGCCGCCGCTATCGGTTGCGTCTCCGCGCAGAAGAGGATAAATGTCCCCAAGGACTTTCCGACCATCCAAGCGGCGCTCGGCGAGGCTACCGAGGGGGACACGGTCTATGTGCGCAACGGCGTGTACTACGAGAACGTCGTTATGGTCGACGACGTCGTGCTGATGGGGCAGGACAAAAAGTCGACGATCATTGACGGGCGGCGCAGGGGGCCGGCCGTCACCGGGGCGGACGGGGCGGTGCTTACCGGCTTCACGATCCGCAACGGGCGGACGGGGGTGCTGTGTAAAAACACGAGGCCCATTATCACGAACAACGTCGTCATAGATAATAAAGGGACGGGCATCCACGCCCTCGTTTCGTTGCCCGACATAACCAATAACGTGGTCTACCGGAACGAGTGGACCGGGATTTTCCTCGAATCGGTGCGCGGCACGCGTACCTCCATAGCCCACAACGTAATCATGGAAAACGGCTACAGCGGCATCTTCTGCGCCAATAGGACGGAGGTCTTGATCCGTAACAATATTATTTTCGGCAACAAGCAGTACGGGGTTTTCGCCGGTCCGGACGCGCGTAAGTCGCGGCTCGTGGGCAACAACATCTACGCCAACCGGTTGCCGTTCAACATCAACGTGGATAACGAGACGACGCGTCAGCAGAACATATCCGCCGACCCGCAGTTTGTGGGGGCCGGCTTTCCGCGCCATAACTACAACGTGAAATCGGGCTCCCCTTGCAAGGGCAAGGGCGAGGAGGGGGCGGACATAGGCTTGTCCGAGGATGTGATCGCGGTGGCGCCGCTCTCGGAGAAAGAGAAGGCGTCCAGCGAGTTGGATCAGTACTTCGGCCCGTCGTCCTCGTCGTCCTCGTCGTCTTCGTCGTACGGCGAACCGTCGTACTCCGCGCCGAGTTCCGGCAGCGCGCCGCCGCCCATCACAGGGCCGATACTCCTTCAGGGCGTAAACTTTTGGGAGGGCAGCGACCAGTTCACGTCGGAATCGTACTCCGCGATGGATCAAATTTACGAGAGTTTGGCCTACTACTCCGATTTGCGGGTTGAGATCGCCGGCCACACGGACAATGTGGGCGACGAGGATGCCAACAAGTCGTTGTCTATGAAGAGGGCGAGGGCTGTGTTGAATTATTTGGTCTCCAAGGGCATTCCGAAAAACCGGATGACCGCCCGCGGATATGGCATGGAACGACCGGTGGCGTCCAACAGTTCGGAAGACGGGCGGGCCGCTAACAGAAGGATAGAGGTTATCCCGATGCGGTGATAACATTGTGGAGGGGTTGTGGAGATTATGAAAACGAAGAGAGCTGCTTGTTCGATCCGCTTATTGTCGGCTATCGTGTTGCTTGGCGCGTTCCTCGCCGTCGGGCAGGACGGCGGCAAGGGCGGCTATGACGCGCCCTACTTCCAAGCGGACTTCACGCAGGATCTGAACAGCTGGACCTCGGCGCTCGTCAACCCGGCGCTCTTATATAGGGTGAACCAGCAGCACGCGAGCATAGCCTTCTACCGTTGGGGGATAGACCGCGGCAATATGGGCTACCAAGACTTAAGCTACTTCTTCCCGTTGCGCCTTAACCACACGGTGGGGCTCACGGTGCTGCACGCGCGCAACTCCATGGAGAGGGTGTCGGCCACGGATGAGGGCGAGGGCGAGGTAACGGGCGAAACCGTAACCTACCAAGACCTGTGGTTTATAGGAAACTACGGCGTAAGGGTGATGCCGTGGCTCATGCTCGGCGCCAACGTGAAGTTCCGTTCGCAGACGCAGTTCGGCAAACCCGCCTTCTCCAAGGTGCCCGGCCTCGACGTGGGCATCTACATAAACCCGTTTGACCACTACCAGTACGGCGACCTCGGCATAAGCATAAACGCCCAAGACATCCTGCCCACGCAGACTCCGTGGACCTTTGACTTGGAGAACGGCAACGTTGATTTCAAGACCTCCGACCTTATCACCGTATCCCGCGCCCGTATCGGCGTGCGGTACGGCGCGCTCAACGACAACTTGGTGGGGAGCTTTGAGATATTGGTGGACAACGCTTTCAGGGATATCTTCACTCTCATGGATTGGGACGGGTTCGCGCAATCGGTGAAGTCGGGTTTCGAGTCCGGCAAACTGCCCAACGCCGAGGAGATCGCGGATCTGTTCCCGGTGGCCGTCCGCTGGGGTTTTCACGTCAAGTACATGTTCATACCGCAGATATGGTTTAAGGGCGGGTGGACGAACAACAATATACCGTATTTAGGGTTCAACTACAACCTGCTTTACCCGCTCCCGGAGATGATCAACTATATAAATATAGATTACAACTTCGGTTACAGCTTCATAGATAACTCCGCGAGCATGGACGACGAGCGCGGGCTTGTGATGATGCTTCGCGCCTCCGCGGACTTCGGCCGCACGCGCGAGCAGAAGGAGTCCAAGAGGCTCTACGACAGGCTGGTGGTCGCCCCAATGGACGTCTACCAGCAGGCCATGCGCCTCTATACGGCCGGCAAGTACTGGGAGGCCTCGTTCGCCTACGGCAAGCTGATGTCGCTCTACCCCACGTTCTACCTCAACGACAAGGCCGTCTACTACATGGGCGATTGCTACAAAGAGCTGTACATGAACAATACCGCCCGCGAGGTGTTCAAAGACGCGCTTGAGGAGTACACCACCTCCGACATGCGCGCCTATTACCTCTACGGCGTAATGAGTTTAGACTACCGCGAGGACAATTACGAAGAGGCCATGAGGAACCACTCGTTCATCATAAACCTCTACCCGGAAAGCGAGATTGTGGGCGAGGCGGAGTACCTTGCCGGCGAGATAGAGTTCTCCCGCGGCAACGAGACGGCGGCCAGAGAGCACTTTGAAAAGGTGAAGCCGACCGACCGGTCGTATCTGTACGCCCTATACACCCTCTCGGTCATCAACTACCATGAGGGCAAGGAGGAGGCCGCCATACAGAACCTGCGCCGCGTAGTGAGCGACACCACGTCGAAGAAGGCGGACGACCTGCTGCAGAACGCGGCGGCGGTGAAGCTCGGGCACATGTACTTTGAGTCGCAGGGCGCGGACGGCAAGGGCAGGCTGCGTGATGCGGTGGAGGCCTACGGCATGGTTTCGGAGGGCGCGTCCCCGTCCGGCGACGAGGCCCTGTTGGGCGCCGCGTGGGCGTGGATCAAGGCCGGCCAGCCGCAGATGGCGTACCAAAAGGCCGACAAGATAGTTTCGATGCACCCCAAGTCCCCGTTCGTTCCTGAGGCGCATTTGGTCAGGGGCTATACGCTTATGCAGCAGAAGCGCTATTCCGACGCGATTCCGGCGCTGGAGAAGTGCTTGGAGACCGTGAGAGGCAAGTTCCTCACCGCCGAAGACGTGGCCACCCGCAAGGTGCAGTACGACAGCGAAATGGAGACGTTCGCGCCTACGGCCGACAAGATCAAGAAGAACGCTATGAGGAAGCCCACGCCGCGCTCGGTTGAGGAGAGGCCGGATCTGCAGAAAGGGTACGAGAGGTTCGCCAAGGAGCACAAAGAGTTCTTTGACTATAAGATGCTGGAGAAGTCGCACCGGAACTTCTTTATGAGCAAGGAGCGGATCGAGGACGACGCGACGTTCGCGCTGGCCAAGGCTACAAACATGTTAAAGACCCGCAGGATGCAGGAGGAGTTGCAGAAGGGTGCCGGCTCGGTGGATAAGATAGACGCCGAGATAGAGAAGCTGAAGAGGCAGTTGGAGGGAGAGTAAGAGGGATTCGCCGGATGTTTTTTGACTATAAAATGTAAAAAATGTCTCAAACAAATATGCCACAAAAGGAGCAGTCGTTATGAAAAAAGGTTTCGGGTTGAGGTTGAAGGCGGTTCTGATGGCCGCCGTAATAGGTGTGTTGTTCTGCGGGATGGCCGTCACCGCTTCCGCGCAGAAGAAGATGACGGACGAAGAGAAGAGGGCCAAGCTTGCGGAACTTGAAAAACAACGGGAAAAGATGAAAGCCGACCAGATGAAGGCCGCGGACGCGAACCGCCCTACAGGCGCGGATTTGGAGACGATTATCGCGAGGTGGGAGAAGATACTCGACGGCGAGGCCTGCGCGAAGAAGAACGAGCGTTGCGCCGACGCTATGTACACCCTCGGCGGGCTGTACTACGACCAGGGGCGCGACAACTTCGGGAAGGCCACGGAGAGGCACGCGGAGGCTCTGAAGCAGTATGACCGCACCGGACGCGGCACGCCGCCCACGCCGCCCGTTCCGGATTACTCGAAGTCGCTCGCGATGTATTGGAGGCTGTCCCGCGAGTTCCCTAACTTCCCCAAACTGCCCGAGGCCTACTATCAGATGAGCCAGAACTACCTCTTTGCCGGGCACCTTGATACCGCGCGCATTATCTTAGAGCAGTTGGTGACGCGCTTCCCGAACAGCCAGCGCGTTTCCCCCGCGTTGTTCCGCTTGGGCGAGCTCGCGTTTATGGACAATAACTTCAACAAAGCCTACGAGTATTACAAAAAAGTTAAAAAGGATCAGCTGCCTATTGAATCTTGGGAGATGAACCACTACCGATTGGGCGACTGCGCCTCCCACATGGGCGACCTCGACAAGGCCGTCGAGTACTTCCACACCTACGTGGAGGCTTGCGACAGGAACGAATATAAGAAGAAAGAGTTCCGCGAGATGGCGCTTGAGTATATGGCGATCTCCTTCTCCGATATGCCCAACGGCGTGGACGAGGCTATAAAGTTCTTCAAGAAGAATTCCGGCAAACCTTACGAGGCGCAGGTGATTTACATGGTGGGCTCTAAGAACCGCGAACACGGGCAGTGGGACGCGGCGATCTTGGCTCTTGAGGGCGCTCTCAAGAAATACCCGATGTACAAGGAAGCCCCGCTCGCCAGGCAAAAGCTCATTGAGTGTTTCGTGGTCAAAAAGGAGTACGAGAAGGCCAACAAAGAGCGCGAGAGCCTCGTTGACGATTACGGCGAGGGCAGCAAGTGGTACACGGCGAACTCCAAAGAGCGTCGGGTCATAGACATCGCCAGGGGTCAGGTCCGCCGCGCTCTCGGCGATATCGCCCTCTACTACCACGGCGAAGGCCAAAAGAAGAAGGACAAGGCCTCTTACGACAAGGCGATGAAGCGTTACAACGAGTTCTTCACCAAGTTTCCGGACGACAAGTGGCGCGTGTTCCAGTACAAGTACAACGTGGCCGAGATATACAGCTCTATGGGCGACTGCGAGAAGGCCGCCGATAACTATAGGTTCGTGGCCGAGGAGGATGTGTCTAAATATCCGGCGTACGTCAACGACGTCGACACCCTTGGCATGGACGCCGAAGACCTTGAGAGGCTGAAGGCGACTAAGGGCGACAAGACGAATCCGATCGACATATCTCAGGAGGACGCCGGCTACAACGTTATCGTGGCTTTGGATATGTGCCGTAAAAAAGAGATAGCCAAGGAGGGGATAAGCGAGGATAAGTCTTACGCTTTGCCCACCACCAAGAAGTTGCTTGATTACGCTATGGTCTTCCAACGGCGCTTCCCGCAAGGCCAAAACGCCCCCGACGTGTTGTTCTTGGCCGGCGGCATCCACTTTGAGGGAAAGAATTTTTCGGAAGCCATCACGGCGTTTAAGATGGTCGTGGATCAGTATCCGAATTCAAAGATCGCCCCTAAAGCCGCCAGGATGCTCGGTAACAGCTACTCAAGCAACAACCAGTTTGATTTGGCTATGCAGACGTTCAAGGCGCTTTTGGCTAGAACGGCGCGCGATTCAAAGGATTACGAGGAGATCAACGAGCTTGCCGCCGGCGCGATGTACCGCAACGCCGATAACTTGAAGAAGTCCGGCAACCTCGCGGGCGCCGCCGCCGCGTTCCAGGCCATAGCGGGCGAGTTCCAACAGGGCAAGGTCGCGGAGAAGGGGTGGTTTGAGGCCGGCGTGTGTTTCGAGGAGATGAAGGAGTTTGACAGGGCCGCCGCCATATTCGAGCAGCTGCCGGATCGCTTCCCCAAAGGAACGCTGCGCGAGAGCGCTTATATCCGCGCGGCGGAGAATTACAAGAAGAAGAACGATTACGCCCGCGCCGCGCAGATTTATCTGACCGCCGCGAACCAGATACCCAAGGCGGAGTTCGCCATACCGAGCTTGTCGTCCGCCTCGGAGTGTTACCAGAAGCTGAGCCAGTACGACATGGCCGGCAAGATGTTCGAGCTCATCTACGAGCGGTACGCCAACGACCCCAAGACGCCGCAGGCGCTCTACAACGCGGGTCTTATCTTTGAGAAGGGCAAGCACTACCACAACGCCATCAACGTGTACGAGACGATGGCCAGCCGCTACCCGAGCAGCGAGTTCGCCGCCGAGGCGTTCTTCTCCATAGGCTTGTGCTGGGAGAAGCTTGAGGAGTTCGGCAAGATGGCCAACTCCTTCTCCGACTACGCCGACAAGTACACCTCCGACCGCTACAAGCAGGTGCAGGCGCTTGTTAAGGCGGGCAACGCGTACTTTAATATGCAGAACTACACGGAGTCCAAGACCAACTACGACAAGGCCGTCAAGATCTACGAGCAGTACAGCAAAACGAGCGACATAGACGTGGCCAACGTGGCGGAGGCGTACTTTAGGGTTGGCGAGATATTCTACAAGAAGTTTGAGGACATAAAGCTCAACGCCAAGAACGAGAAAGAGATGGCCGGCGTCATGAAGCAGAAGACCAAGGCGCTGGAGGAGCCGGCCAAGTACTTCGCCAAGGCCATTGAGCTTGGGGTGGAGGAGTGGACGATGCGGGCCACGTACATGATAGGTAAGGGGTTCTACGATATGGCGGACGCGGTGGCTAACCAGACGCTTTTCGGCAACGAGACGGAGAGGATGGCCGGCAAGATCCAGATTGTGCGTACTCTCGATAAATACTACGACAAGGCGATGGAGTACTTCGGCAAGAACATCGCTTGGGCGAAGGAGCAGGATCTTAAGGGCGAGTACATTGAGATGTCCATGCAGGCGTTTATGGAGATGGCCTTTAGAAAGGGCGACATACTTGAGCAGGTGGGCCTTCTCTTTAAGAATTCGCCGGTGCCCAAGGAGTTGAAAGGGGAGGAGCGGGAGTTCTACGTGATGGAGCTGGAGGATAAGTACCTGAAGGCTTTGGAGGCCGCGATGCCCAAGTACGAGGAGGGCATGAAGATGGCTAAGGAGATAGGTATCGCGAACAGCCCGTGGCTCGACCGTATCCGCGAGCGCCTTGCCGCCATCAACCCCGAGTCCGAGTGGAAGGACGTTCAGATTGTCGAGTGGAAGCCCAAAGAGAGGGTAAAGCAGTACGACGCGGAGGGTAAGGAGATCGCGTCGCGCGGGCGCGACCCGGAGTTTAACCGCGCGGTGCGCCGTATCGACGACATCGTAAAGAGGGACATTAGCGTTGACGAGAAGATCAAGCAGTTGAACCGCATCCAGATGGAGGCGGAGCGCAATATCCAGCTTGAGGAGCAGAAGATAAGCGACCTCAAGGCCAAGTCCGGGTCGTAAGAGGGGGCGTTACAAAAAAAATGTAAAATATCGTGCATTATTGCTTTTGGTATGATATAATTTTATTAGAGAGGGCATCCATAGGAGCAGCCCGGGGCAAGCGGAGGTTTTTTAACAATAACAACCAAACATCACTTATAATTAAGTGAAAGGAGTTTCAAAATGCAGCTTTACAAATTCGTGTTAGACGGCTTTCTTACGAGCGGTAGCTGGTGTATGTGGATCATTCTGTTCTTGTTTTTCGGAGGTATGGGGTTGATTGTCGAGAGGTTGTGGTACCTCTTCGTAAAGTGCGGTTCCGGAAGCGGCACGTTTATGAGCGGTGTTTCGAAGTATTTGAAGGCCGGAGAGTACGAGAAAGCTATTAAATACTCTTCTTCGCAGAACACGCCGCTCGCCAAGGGCGTTACGGCTATTCTGCAAAATAGGGGTCGCGGCGCCAAGGCGGTCCAGAAAGCGGTGGACGAGGTCTTCCTGACGGAATCGCCCAAAATCACCCGTTTCATAAGCATCATCCCGACCATAGCCAACTTGGCTACCCTGATGGGTCTGATGGGAACGATCTATGGACTGATGCTCGCTTTCGACGCTATCGCTAACGTTCCGGCGGCGCAGCGCGCGCAAGCACTCGCGACCGGTATTTCCGTTGCCATGTCCTCCACATTGTGGGGGCTGATCGTCGCTGTTCCAATGCTTCTCCTTCACGGCGTGGTCGGCGCGAAGTCCGACGGCGTTATGCAGGAGCTTGACGAAAAGTCGACCAAGCTCATCAACCTGGTTGAGGCCTAATTCTAAAACCTTATTTGCTTGGAGGAAAAAATGAGCAAACTTAGAAGGCCTGACATTGAGCCCCAGGAGATGGATTTAAAGTGTTTCATGAATCTCATGGTGGTGCTTATCCCGATGCTCCTTATATCGGCTGAGTTCGCCAAGGTCGCGGTTATCGACATCAAACTGCCGGAGGCGCGCGGTTCGCAGACTGATAAAGCTGTGACCGAGCAGCCCAAAGAGGACAAAGACGACAAGTTGCTCCTCACGGCAATCATCACCGATTCCGTCGTGACTTTGGGCGCCAAGGGCGGATTTATGCCCAGCCTGTTTTACAAGGAGTATCATCGCTACCTTACCAAGGACAACTACGATACTCTTATAGAGTACACGCCTGGTAAGCAGCCGATCAACCCGAGGACGGGGAAGGAGTTTACGGTTCACGAACGTTACGAGATCTACTTGTACACATGCGATGAGAACCGAAACATCCTGGAGTCGCTGTATACGGAGTTCGGAGAGATGCTGACGGACGCGGAGGGCGTTCCCATCAAGACGGTTAACGTGGGAGACACGGTTTACGCCCTTACGAACCCGCGCCGCCGCGTCGTCGTAAAGAACCCGGCCGACTTTAAGAGCAAACCCTTGTCCGCGTACGACGAGCTCAAAAATCGCCTTATGAAGGTGAAAGAGCGCTACCGTGAGGCATCGGACGGCGAAGATATCATCATCGCCGCCGAAAACGAGGTGATCTACGACAAAATCGTGCAGATCATGGACGCGGCGCGCACCGCCGAGTTCCCAAACATTTCCATCGCTAAACTGAGGGGGTAATTTATGGCCGGCAGATTTAAGAAAAAGAAAGAGAGCGCCAGCCTGAACATTACGTCCATGATGGACATGTTCACTATCATCTTGGTGTTCTTGCTCAAGAGCTTCTCGGCGGAAGGGTCTATATTGACCAACGCCGACAACCTGGTGTTGCCTAACTCCGCTTCCAAGAAGAAGCCGTCGGAGGTGAGCCTCCAGTTAGCGGTGACCCAGGACATGATACTTCTTGATAACCAAGCCGTCGTCCCGACCGAAGACGCCCGGAATATCCCGGCAGAGGCGGCCGACCCTATTATCACGAAGCTTGAGGAGCGTCTTAAGGTGTGCTATAAAGCCGAGGAAGAGATGGTGCTTGTAGGCGCGCTTAACACGGTCCAGGGAAAGATCATAGTACAAGTCGATAAGAACATCGATTTCGACGTTCTTTTCAAAATTATGAACACTTGCGGCAAAGCCGGTTACAACAACATGAACTTTGCCGTCATGGAAAGGGATGAGTAAAATGAAATATAAAGTCCTTATCAAACAGTGCTTGGCCCCCCCTCGGGCTTCGGCGATCGCCGCCAAGGTAGCCCAGTGGTCCGGCAGTACGCCCGACGTGGTGTACAACGCGGTTACGCAGAAGGCGATTTGCATCCGTAAAGAGGCGGATGAAGACGAATCGCTGCGTTTGCGCGCGGAGTTCGGCGCTATCGGCGCCGAGGTTGAGTTGGTTCCTTTAGGCAACGCGGCCTACGCGCCGGCAGCAGCCGCTGCCGCCGCCCCCGTTGCCGCCGCCGCGGGTTATGCCCCGCCGCAGCAAATGCCGAGGCCTGCGGCTTCTTCACCCATGCCTCCGCAGCACGCCCCGGCCCGTCCGGCCGCCGCCGCTCATACCATGCAGCAGCCTATGCCGAGGCACGACGACGACGACGACGATGAAGAGCCGGGCAGAGTGCTCTCAGACGCTGAGTACAAAGAGATGCTCGCTCAGCGCAAAGACATCTTCATTATCGAGAAGTCCTCCCGTTTGAGGAACATCGAGGTCGCTTGCATGATCCTGGCTATCGCTTGCGGCGTCTTTCTGACCACACGCACCGTCGTTGAGGTCGCCACAGACTTCTTTGATAAGCTCCCTGAGGAGCGCAGCGCTAAGTTAGTCAAGGCCGAGGAGGTTGCGGCCACGCTTGAGAAGAAGAAGGAAGAGGAGGAGAAGAAGAAGAAGGAAGAGGTTAAGACCGACCAAAAGAAGCTCAAGCCCACGAACAGCCAGGGCGTGAGCAGCAACAAGGGCGGCGGCGACCCCAGGGCCCGCGTTACGCAGATGGGCGTTCTCGGTATCGTCTCCGGCCAGATCAAGGGCAAGAGCGTCGCCAGCGCCGATATCTTCGGCAAGGGCGGTTTCGCGACTGACATTGACGCTATCCTCTCCGGCGTCGGCGGCCTGAAATCGGGCGGCGACGGCGGCGTCGGCCGTAAGGGTGTGGCCGGTATCGGTTACGGTTCCGGTTACGGCTCCGGATTCGGCGGGGGCGGAGGCGGCGTTGACGACCTGCTCGGCGGCCTTATGGGCAACTCCGGCGGCGGGCTCGAACTCAAGAAAAAGGGCGAGCTCAAAGTATCGTCGCCCGACTTCCTGAAAGGCGGCGCCCTGACCGGCGGCCGCAGCCGCGCGAGCATCCAGCGCGTGGTTATGCAAAACATGGCCGCTCTGCGCTACGCTTACAGCAAACGTTTGCGCGAGAAACCGGGTTTGACCGGCAAGATCACGGTGAAGTTCGCCATAGACGAGTTCGGCAAGGTGACTTTCGCCAGCATGGTGGAGTCGACTATGTCCGATTCCGAACTTGAGCAGACTGTGCTTTCCCGTGTGAGGAGTTGGAACTTCGAGAAGATAGACAAACCGGGCGACATAACGGAAGTTGTATACCCGTTCGTCTTCGCGCAGTGATTCGCGGTATGTTTGGGGGCGCGTAAACGCGTCCCCGGCTTTGACACATAGGTGTTGCGCTTTGGTCGACGGCGTGTGAGAATTGCGCGCGGGGCGGGCGGTAAAACCGCGCCCCGCGATTTGTGGAAGAGTTCGGTTGTTGTTTTGGGTTGTTATTGGCTTGCCGCAGGGGTTGGATTTGTTGACTTCGCTGAAACAGACAAGTTCGGCCCCTGCTTTTATAAAATTCGAAAATAATTTCCTTACTTTCAAAATAAAAGCAAAAAATCAATACCAAATACAAATACTAATACCAATTAGGAGGCATTATTATGATGAAGAGAGCGCTTGCGGTTATTCTCGCGGCGGGGTTTGTGGTTGGCGTTTACGCTACTGACGCGCGTGTAAGGGTTATGGGTAGGCAGGAGACGCCGTATTTTTACCGTGACGAGGTCAGCGTGTTTACCAACCCGGCGGATATGAGTTTGTATCCGAATCTAATCTACGGGTCTTTCGGATGGATGGGGGCGAACGATACGAGCGGCGGAAACGGAAAGTTACAAAACGTGCAACCGTTAGACCCGCTCTTCGGCGGTATGATATCGTACGGTTTCAGCGATGAGGAGAGCGGCCCTATGCTCTCGATCGGCGCGTACGTTAATAGGACCGACTATATGCTTGAGAAGCTTCTTAAGGCCGGCGGGACGGATAAAAGGTATAAATACGAAAACCCTGAATCTGTGACCGGTGAGGATCAAACTCTTGGAACCGAGGGTAAAAATAACCTTTCCGCTCCGCTTGGCAAGTTTGACCTTATGTTGGGTTTTGACGTAGGCAACGGTTTTGCGATGGGTCTTGGCTTTTACACGGCTTACCAGTGCGAGCGCGAGGATGGGGAGATAAGGAACCAGACCGCCCTCTACAAGGCCACGGCCGGTATAAACTACAACATTGAGCAGGGGCTTGACCTTGAAGCCTCTGTGAACGGCGGTTTGACAAACGCCAGATGGACTAAAGATAAGAGAAACGGTGAAGATGTGACTTTGGCCGACGCTCTGAAGGACTCGTTGCAGGTAATAGTCTCCGACAACGACTACTTCGTGCGCGGCGACCTGCGCTTCTTCACCGCGGTTCCGGCGATCAACGGTTCTTTCGTGCCGCAGGTTTCTCTTACCTACATGACGCTGAATAGGGCCGACATAGTAGACGTGGCCGGCGGCGTGGGTATCAACATGAACATCGACCGCGGCTTCTTCTGGGCGGGTTTGCAGGGTATCTATACTCAAGAAAACAGCCAAAAGAACGTCGGGACGAGCGGCGACCCCCAGAGGATAGGCGCCCGCCTGAGCTTCGGCATAGAGCGCAATATCGTGTGGGACTGGTTCCTGATCCGCGTCGGCGGCCAAAAAGAGTTCCAATATGAGACGAAGAACGGCGACACGAGAAGCAGCTGGCTGGAGAACCCGACGTCAAACGGGGAAGACAACGACCTGGTCGGCCTCGGTTTCGGGATCAACATCGACAACCGCCTGAGGATCGACTTCGTGGCCTCGGAGGACTTGCCGTACACGTTGACCAACCTGATATCGGGCTCCTCGTACCATTTGTTCAATAGGGTTAGCGCGACGTATAGGTTTTGACGTTGACTTTGACTGAATATGCGGGGCATAGCCCCGCATATATCTATGGAGCCGAAGGCTCCGTCTTAAAAAGATTTTGATTTAAAGAATTTGATTTATACCCACTTTGATTCCCATATATTATTTTCTTAATATCATGTTTACGAACGCAAAATACATAATATTGCCGCTATGCGCCGTCCTTGCCGTTCTTGCCGCTTCTTGCGAAGAGAGCGACGCCGTGATTCGGGGCAAGCTCGATGTTATCCTTGACGACGACCTGGCGGCTATCGTCGACAGCATGGAGCCGTCGGCGCTCATCGAAAAGCCGTACTATGAAATGATCTCCTATAAAGAATACGACGAGGGGGCGTACTCGCGTATGGCTATCGTCGACTTTTTCTTCCTTAAACCCCTGACCGGCGGGGTGACGAAGAAGATCAATCGTAAATACCGTTACCACAAACGCTTGGGGATGTGGGACCGGTATCACAACAAGTACTACACGGTTGTGCCGGAGGCGGATAGCGCGAAAGGCGGGGGCGGCGATGGCGGCAAGAAGTAGGTACGCTCTCATAATTGCCGCGCTGGCGTTGCCGTGGGTATGCGGCATTGCGTGGGCGCAGCCGCAGCAGCTTCCCCCCGACCTGCACGGGTGGGCGTCGGCCAGTATAGATTTCGTCTTTAAGGAGGACTTCAAGGGCGCCGAGGAGGAGGCCAAGAAGATAACGCGCGCCTACCCCGAGCACCCCGCCGGATATTTCTTCCTAGCCGCCGTGGCCGAGGCGTGGATGCAGCGTTACCAGTCCAATAAAAAAGAGGCCGAGTTCTACCGCTTCTGCGACCAAGCCGTGGAGAAAGCCGAAAAAATATTAGCCGCCAACCCGAACGACGACTGGGCGAGGTTCTTCATGGGCGGCGCCGAAGGCTACAAAGGCACCTTCGAGGCGCGCTACGAACGCTACATCACCGCTTTCCGCTACGGCTGGAAGGGCGTCTCAATATTCCTGAAAATGTCCGCAGGCGGCAGCCAAAACCCCGACATAAACTTCGGCATAGGCACCTACGACTACTGGCGCAGCGCCCTTATGAAGATGCTATGGTGGATGCCCGGCGTGGAGGACAAGCGCGAGATAGGCATAGATAAGCTCAAAGGCGTGATAAAAAACGGCGTCTACACCCGCGCCGCCGCCGGTTGCGTGCTGATAGACGTGTTCATGAACGAGAAGCGCTACGAGGAGGCGCTCGGCGTCGCGAACGACATGGGGAAGAAGTACCCCAAGGCTATATCCTTTATGTGGGGCCGCGCCGCCGCCCTGCACGGCCTGAAACGCTACGACGAGGCCGTCGCCGCCTACAAGGCCATATACGCGAAGTGCGAGAAAGACCAAAACACAAACCACTACAACGCCGTCAAAGCGAGAGTAGGCATGGCGAAGGCGTTTTTAGCAATGGGCAAAAATAACGAAGCGCTGGAACAAGTGAACGCCGTGGCCGAGTACCAACTCTCAAAAGATATAAAGAAACGCTTGGACTCTGACCTATCGGAAGCCAACACCATAAAAAAACGCGCCAACAAAGGCAACAAAAACAGCGACGGCGGCGAGGAATTGGCGTCGGAGGGCGGGGGGTGAGGTAGCCGTTGTTGCGGTTCGCAAAAATATTTTGAAACTTTGACATTGTACTAATATAGAATGAAAGGAAGGTTCTTGTTATGTCCACATTTATTGCTTTGCCGTTTGTCTTAATACCGTTTGTTATTTTAGTTTGCCTGATGTTGCGATACCAACGCTCCATGGTACGTATTTGTTTTATGTTCGTGGGGTGCGGTTTTTTGATATATACTTCAGGCTATTTATCGGCCAGCGAGGGATTTGCCGATATGATATTCGCGGTCTTGCGCGGAGTACTTAGTACCGCGCGAATGTTTTCAATCAACGAAGACTACAGAGATTTGGTGAACATAAAGGGAACGCAGTGGTTGACCGGAAATATATGGATAAAAATCTTGTTATGGTGTTGTCATATATCCGTGATAGTGTTGATACAATCAGCGTTAATTTTTTGGTTTGGCCGTAAATTGGTCGACGGTTTTAGGCTACGTTTTTGGCCTGATGACGAGGTATACATTATCAAGGGGTGCGATAAAAAGGCGCTCTTATTGGGCGAAAATATAGCCACCCGCGATAGTCCGCGGAACCATCCGGCCACTGAGCGTGTTGTGTTGTTTCTAATCGGCGAAGATGACGATGAGAAGAAGATCGGTGAAAAAGTCGCTCATTTCGGTGGCATTGTATATGTGCTGGATAGGAATCATGATTTTTCATACTACCTGAAAATGGCAAGGTTGGGTAGAAAAATATGGCCGGTGTTCGGAAAAGAAAAGAAATACAATATAATTCTGATGCCTGGGAACACATGTGCGTTGGAAGATGTACAACACATAGTAAAGTATGCGAAGATGGAAATGACCAAGCCTGAAAAACTGGATGTTTTCGTATTTACATCATCGGAGTGGGATAGGGAAAAGATTGAGTTGATAACGCGGGAGAAGGACGATGGCGGCCGTAAATATCCGTACACAATCCACATTGTAAATGAGGTGGATTTGGTGATCCGACAGATGATAGAGAAATACCACCCGGTTAAATGCCACGATCTTGGGCTTAAAGACGGCAAGGCCAATCATAATTTCACCGTGATGATAATCGGTTTCGGCGCGGTAGGGCAAACCGCGCTTTTACGCTTGATAATGAACGGACAGTTCGTTGGAAGCCGTATGCGCGCCATAGTCGTAGATCGCAATGTGGACAAGTTGAAGGAGTATTTTAAGCATAGGTATCCTGGATTGAATCTCTGCTGTGATATAGATTTCAAAAACGTTGACGTTCACAGCGACGAGTTTTTCAGTCTGTTGGATAAAGATGAATACAGCGGTGTGGACTATGCGGTCATAGCCTTACACGGCGATAATATAAACAAGCAAACGGCGTTGGATATGCGGCTTCATTATGACCGCAAAATTTATGACAACCAAAAAAACGGCGGCTTCCCTATAATTGCGGTCTCGGAAAAATGGAGGGGCCTATACGAGGCAAATAAAGATAAAAATGAGCAGGATGAAAAGATATTCATCTTCGGTCAGTTGGAGGACATATATAGGGAGTCGGTGATAATCCGTGAGGAAACGGACATCATGGCAAAGGCGGTCAACGATGTTTATAATAAAAATAATCCCAAGTGGAAAGAGGAGTGGGCGGAGCGTAGTTGGTTTGACCAAGAGAGCAATCGGGCGGCGGCTGATTTTATCCCGGCGATGCTCGCGCTGACCGGATTCAGCGAAAATGAAACGCGCAACCATCTTGCCGAAGAAAGTACCCCGATAGCCGCAACGCTCGCGCAAACAGAGCACCTTCGCTGGAATGCCTTTCATGTGGCAATGGGGTGGCGTCCTATCAGCATAGAAGAGATGCGCAGATGCTATGATGAAACTAAAAATAAGAAGATTTGCCGTAAAAACCCGAAGACGCGGTCGCACGTATGCCTCGCCACTTGGGATGAATTGGGTGAAATCAGTAAGGCATATGGCCAAATAACCGGAAATACGGAAGATTTCCAGAAAGCGGATTATGATATAATTGAAAATGTACCGTCTTTCTTGGAAAAGGCTAAAAAACGATCGCAAGGAAAGAAGGCGTAGGAGTATGTACGTACCTAATCCGATAGATACGGCTAATATAATCCTCGACGACGGCATTCTGGCGCTCGGCGAGATATTGGCCAAAAATACGCACGAGGTCTGGGCCGCCGGCCGGATCGCGGAAGGCTGGACGTACGGCGCCGCGCGGGACAGCGTAAAGAAAACGCACCCGTGCCTCGTCCCCTACGAAGAACTCCCGGAGTCCGAAAAGGAGTACGACCGGGCCACGTCGCTCGAATCGCTGAAAGTCATGCGGAGCCTCGGCTACGAGATCGGCAAAAAGCCCTAAATTTAAAGAATCTGAGGCAGAAATACCGATTTTTAAAAAAAATTAATAAAAATTAACTATCGGGTTGCGCGCAATATTATATTATAAAGATATGTCACAGCTTTCTGCTTGGGATTTTGACCGGGCGCGGACGGCCTACGTCCAAAAAGAGGCTATGGACGATACGCTTTGAGTTCGGCTGAACCGGGTGTTGCGGAGGCGGATTGGTTGCGGGCGGATTAACGTAAGGGTCAAAGAATATGCCGTATTGCGACAAAAAAGCCATATCGTTTCTGCTCACTACCCAATGCAATTTGAGGTGCACGTACTGCTACGGCGCTAGGAACACAGACAAAAAAGTGCTGGATTGGCGCTTCGCGAAGCGTGTTTTGCATGACTATGTCGGCGTGATCGGCGGAATAAAACACATCCGCTTTTTTGCGGACGGGGAACCGACCACGGAGATGGACTTGCTGAAAAAGATCTACGAGGAAGCAAAAGGCTTAGAACCGAATATGCAAGCGGAAATCCAAACAAACGGCATCTTCTCGGAAGAAACGGCGAATTGGCTCGGTAAAAACCTAGACTACGTCTACGTGTCCGTAGACCTGCTGCCGGAAGACCACGACAAGCACAGAGTCACCGCCGGAGGTAAACCGTCGTCGCCGTTTATCCTCAAAAACCTGCAATACTTCAAAGATATGCCGGACAGGAAAGCGAAGGTCGCCATACGCTCCACAATCACCAAATACAATATCGAACGGCAAAAAGAGGGGATGGATTACTATTACGATAAATACGGGATTGATATTTTTTGGGTCGACCCGATCTTCCCGCCCGTATCGGATGTTGCCGAAAAGACCTACGAACCTATCGACATGATGCAGTTCGCCGTAGCATTTGTTGACGCGCACAATCACGCGTGGGAGCGCGGTGTTTTTTATGAGAGCAACCTGACCACAAATTTTGACGGTAAAACGGATAAGGCGTGTCGCGCGTGTCTGCCGATGCCGCACCTTACTGTGGACGGCTATCTTTCAGCTTGCGAGATGGCGACCTACGGGAAGGATGCGGGGAAAATGGACGATATGATTTATGCCCGCTTTGACTCGGAGTCGGACAAAATCATTTACGACGAGGAAAAGCTGCGAATGTTGCGTAGCCGTGTGTTACCTCTAAAAATGTCGCACCAATCCTCGATGATGCCGGCAGAGTGCCACATTTGTGCGGCTGGCGAGAATTGCGCCGGTTTTTGCTTGGGGGAGACACTAAACGAAAACGGCAGTCTTTTTAAAATAAAAACCAGAGTCTGTAAGGCGTTAAAATATATATATGGCGAGATAGGACACCTTTATCCGGCGAAATTCGGTCCGGAAGGGTTTCCGCACAAGCATCCATAATTTTAGTTGAACCATTAAAACAATTAGGTAGGAGAGAAAAATGAACAGCAAATCCAAAAAAGGAACCAAGGTCTCTAATGAAAATGCTTTTTTGGTGTCTGATGTTGGGATCCAGAGGAATTTCGAAAAGGTTATCATTGTAGAAGGTAAAGGTGCTGATGGCAAAGATGCGAAGAAGATTCTTCACAATCTTCCAAAGGGAGGGGTTTTCCCTCATTACGAAGAGCTTGAACAAATAGCCGAAAACATTGCAAAGGATTTTCTGCAGGATAAGGTGTTTAAGAAGCCTGATGAAGATTTTGCGAATATGACGTACAAAGATATTATCAATAAGGGTTTAACGTATTTTATGTCGTCCGGTAAGGAATCGGGATTGCTTTCAATTTGCCCTGCTGTTTTAACGGCGATGAAGTTGTGGAGGGAGCTTGCGGTGACGAAAGAGAAATCTAAAATCAAAAGAGAGACATCAATAAGAAAGGAATTGATGACACATATTCGAATGGGTATAGACGCGATACTGAAGATTGTTTACCGTGATGACAAGCATGAACAGAATGACGATGCGCCGGTGTTTGACGCGTCGCCTTTTGAATACGATGAAAACACGTTTACAAAGGGACTTGATAATGGTAGGTCGTATATTGATTCTATCTCGTGGGCTGTTCCCGTGTTTTTAAGGATTTTAAATTTAATAGGCAAGGACGGAAGTCCAGCTTTTACCGACAAAGACGACAAAAGTCTGCTTGAGCAAGCAAAATTCTTGGCTAAGTGGTGCCTGAAGTATACCAACGAATCCGTTATATGGGATAAGGACCGTGATATCCCAACTCCTATAGGTTGGAACTATACAAAACTTAAAAAACAAGAAGGTGCTGAAAGATCGCTGAATTTTACATATGCCGCCTCGACTGTTTATTTATCGTTTTACGCTGAATACGAAGAAATTATTGAGGCTTTAAGAACGCTAGATCGTGTCAAAGAATTGACTAAAGATGATAAAATAAAAATAGAGTTTAGCGGCAAATATTGGGAGAATCATAATAATTTGGAAGAAGAATTGAAAAGAGTTGAGGCTTTTTTAGAAGATATAGCAAAAGAAGAAAGCACTGTTGATGGCGAATCAAGGGACTCCAAGGAAAACAAAGAACGTAGCAATATGATAGCTAAATTTGAAAAAATAAGAGATGCTTTAGGAGCGTTGTGTAAATCGGAGAATATCGAAAAACTTGAGACATTTATTGCGTTTAACGATGGTAAACAAATTACTGACGAACCTAAAATTAAAGACACTAAAGACGCTAAAAGTACTAAGAATACTAAAGAAATCAGAGTAGACCATATGGGGGCCGTGTCGAGACTTAAATGGAGTTTGGAACAGGTTTCGGCAGATATATGGGAGCAAATAGGAGAAAAAATCGAAGATCAGTTTTTCTATGATGACCAAAAGTTGACGGTTGCTGACAATGCGGCTATTGCGAGCGGTGGGCAGACAAACGCGCTGTTTTCCGGTTTACTGTCAATAGGTATTATGTTGAATGCTGCGTACGATATAAAAATTAAAAATGATAAAGGTGATAAGGCGTATGGAAGAATGCAGGATGCTATGCTCTTGCATGTTCAAAAAACACAACGATTTTTTGACGACTTAGAGGAAGACGGTAATGCTTTTGGCGTAGATACGCTGATTCTGCGATTTTCACAAAAAATTAACGATGCAGATGATGTCGTGGAGGAACAAGATACGGACGGTTTGTCAGATAAAGCGCTTGCTGAGCAGTTGCGTAAGCATTACATTCGTGTGAACTCGCTTACTCCGCTATTATTAAAAACCAACAATATACTCTCCAAGTATGTTATTAAATATCCGCAAAAACAAATGGGCGAATCGCTTTTGCAAATCAGCAAAAAACGCGTTCGTGACAATAAAACAAATAAAATATGGTGGTTATGGGAGTCAGACGGTTACAATGCGGTAGCCACTTATTATTATGTGGACGGGATAATCAATTTTTACGACTACTATGAAACCTATGAAAAGCTGTACATAAGAAACTATGAGGATATGCGAGAGGCTTTTATCATTGATGCGAAATACGAAGCGGGTGTGCGCAAGCATTGTGAAAGCGTACAAAAAAAGTTTGAAGAAGAGAAAGGCAAGTATACTAAAGAAATTCGAGACAAAGAGTCCGACATAGAGCGTCTTAAGAAAGAACTCAAACAAAATAGTGTCGGCAATGATTTGGTCGATGTTTTGCATAGGACGATAACTGAATTCCAATACTTTGATAGTCCTGAATTTTATAAAAGACTGCTTAACGGTATGCGTAAGTGTTTGGCTACTGAGTTGATAAAAAAATACGAGGCGCTTCTTCCTCCAGAAAACGAAAAGTCTTTGGAACAGTTGAAAACGTCTGCAGTTCTAGACATTAAAGAAGAAAACATCAATAAAAATGGCGAAGTATTTTCATTGTTGCAAGCATTGATCGTGGATGTGATATTACCATCGGCAATAGCCGATAAGCGCGAGGGCGGAGGCACTGTCGAGTTGGGTGTAATGAGTACGGAAATGAAAAATAAAATGTCAATGTCGGCCGATTTTGTGTTGGAAGGTAGAAAATTACTATTGGACGACAACAAAGTAAACGAATTGTTTGCCAACATGTTCGGCGCGATTAATTGGTAAAAGAGTGAATAAGTAAAACAAAATAATATCAAAGAGAGGGTCTTGTTATGTTGAAGGTTTCGTTTTATTCTTATAAGGGCGGGTCAGGACGTTCCACAACAGCGTGGAATACCATTCAGCAGTTGGTGGAAATTATGAACCCCACCAAAGAACACCCGTTTGTCATTGTGGATACGGATACGCAATCGGCAGGTGCAACGTTTTTGTTCAAAGCGGCCAAGCTTTTTATGGCGGAGAAACCGTATTGGTCTGTTCAAAAGCGTATGGTTGATAAACCGGAGGATGATTATGATGGCACTGACCCCGATGTGAAGAAGAAATTTTTTAGCACCATGTATCCGATAGGTACGTTTTTTGGCAAACCAGTGAGCGAAAAAGAATCCGTGCTGTTAATTGGCGCGAACACCGTCCAAGATTCGGCATCGGCGACTAATGCAGATGTGGCTGGAAAAGGTGGAGCGGGGAGTCAGCAGATGGATAATTTCAGAAACGGTATTACGTTCGCGTGCGAAGACTGTGGGGTGAAGGCGTTGTTTTTCGATACGCCGTCCGGTTCGCAATTTTTGGCGAAAATGTCCATTCAGCAGTCGGATGTCGTCGTCTGTTGTATGCGTCCTACGCGTCAGTTCCGTGAAGGTACTTATGGACAGCTTATCAAGTTTTTGGAAGACGATGTAAAATTCGGCGAAGACGTGCAGCGAAAATATATTCTTACGCCGACGGCGGTTTGCGTTGATCAAAAGCAAAGAATCGGTTCGGAAGAATATCCGCTGGCGGCGTATGAGGACATCAAGAAGTTGTTCAGCGCTGAAAACATGGAAACGGATAAGCTAAAAGAGGCGTTCAAGAACAGTATCGTCCTTGATATGTTGACTCTTAAATCTCAGACGGAGTGTGAAAATTCTGTGGAAGAGATTTTTGGTATTCCGGAGATTAAACGTTTTAAGTGGTTTGAGGAATGTTTAGGCGCGTTACCGGATGGGGAGTTGAGCAAGAACGATAAAATGGCTCTAAAGCGCTACAATCTCCTTGCTCAAACAATCAAAAAGTTTTGGAAGGAAGATAAGGAAGAATAGCTATGAACCAGGAGCGTAGTTCGCTCAGTAGCGAGGAATTATACAATTTATTATGTGGTGTTTTGTCGCATGATAAAACGTTGGCGTATTGCGTATTGGATGGCGACGGCAATCCGCTCAAAAGTGTTGATCGATTTAAAAGTATATGCGGCTCGGATATAACAGTGCTGATTCGTTGGATGGGTAATTTGATGACGCTTGCCGGCGCCTATCTGTTTTCCGCGTTCAACAAATGGCGTATTGATAGCGATGAGCATCCGTCGCGTGGAGATATCATTCCAAACGCGCTTTACCTGAAGCGAATGTTAGCCGGAGCGGAGGACGCCAAAGGCGTTTTGCAACGCAAGTCTTCCGCCGCTTTTAGGGTATTGCGAGTGTTGGACGGTTTGTACGACATCTTTGATATGAATTTTTTCGTCATAAAGAGCATCATTGTCAACTCTCAGTTGGAAGCCGGTTTCAATTCGAATCACGGCAAGAGGTACGGACTCAGCAAGATGCTCGGTTTTCCTGACGAAGAGTCGTTTTTGGTGAGGTGCGATCTCGATGATTCTGACGCTCCGTTTGTCAAACAAGGGCAAAATCTGTCGAAAGCGTTCAGTTTTATCAATCTTTTCCGTAACGACCCGTTGATAGAGCTAACTTACGATACTAAAAAGTATCAACCCAATGAAGTTAAGTGCGCGTTTGAAGACGTATTTCGCACCATGGAGTTTATGAAGCGGGTCCGGTTGGATATAGATAATCAAGGAAATGTGGGTTTTTGTGAAACCAAATCCGGTAAAGAGCGTTATATTCCGTCTTACGGTGTCGTCAGAGTTTTTGCAAAAAACAAAGAAAATAAGAATATGGATATTTATAGAGCCGGTAAGAATGATTTTTCCAATCTCAAAGCGGCTAACGCCGAATTTTATTTGTTGGAAAAGATCGAATATCTTCCGGACAATAAAGACGGTTTAAGCGCCGCTGTTTCGTTTGTGTATAAATCGTTTGATGAGAGCGATTCCGTGTCGGTTTATTTTGCCGAGAAAAACGCTCCGACACCTGAGGGTTGCGAGATTAAAATCGATGCTGAAGAATCGGCGGCGGAGTGTTTTAAGAGGGTTAGCGGCTATTTGCCGGGCACGCGTTCCGCGACTTCTTTTTTTCGTGGAATGATCACCACCCATTATCGTTACCACAACACGCTGGCGCCGTCTATCGTGGACGCGATAGACAAAAACAACGCGGCGAAGGTACGTGTTTTGAGAAAGTTTGTTAAAACAGACCCGGCGCCGTTCAAGGAGTCGTTTGACCCGGTATTTAAGACGTTGGAGGATGTATTGAAGTTTAAAGGTTGGGATAAGCAAGGTAAGCAGGTTGATATATCTGCCTTAGACAGTTGGGGAGACAAGGTTGAGGTGTTGTGCGACTATATTACCAATAAAGATAATCAGCATAGGCGCATTATAGATTGGGATACGTTGATAGCCCGTATATTGGTCTATGAGGGGCCCACCGAGATTTTACGCACGGTTTTGTTGCCCGACAACGTTTATCGCGACGACGATGGTACGAAAGAGTATTATCGCGATGAGGACAGCACGAAAGTTGAGGAGACTTGCAAGGAGATTATTGCCGGTCTTGAGATGCGTTATATAGATGATATTTTCGAGGCCGACGAGGTGGTTGAGTTGCAAAGAAAATACGTTAAATTACTTAAGAGCAAGATACAAAAATATAAAGAACTTTTCCCCGGCGAGTACGCGACCAAGATGGAGTGCAAGGCGGTGGCGCAGACGTATATTGACGCTATCGTTAGGACGTTGACAAATCTTATTGATGAAGATGGGGATAATGATGGTGCGATGGACAGTAAATTTGCCGAAAACAGTATCAAGGATATGTTGCAGGTTTTGAATGTTTCCGCTAACAACAAAAGGGAGAGGTGTTCTCCCAAGGCGGAGCGGGCGTTCAAGCAGACGATAATGGCGTTTATTTCGTTTTACGCTGGGATCAAAGAATCTTGTCAAACACGTGTCAGTTACGAGTTTGAAAAAAGCGCGAAAATTTTGTCGCCTAGTGAGATTGAGGAGAGGCAAAAGAAAATGGAGACGGAGTTTTTTGTGGGGATGAGCAAAAAGACAGTTGAGCTTTCTAGAAAGTTTAAGGATGAAAGATCAATAGAACTCATGCTTAAAGCGCTGTGGGAGTTTGCGAATAATGACAAAGATGAAAAATATTATCACGCCATGCTTGCCCGTACGCCCATTGACGACGTAAGGCTAAAGAAAATTTTTAAGGTGGATGAGGAGAAAGGCATGATAATTTTTTTCGGTTCCAACGATGAACAGATTCCATTTACTAGAGTGTTCCAAAGCGGCGATCTTGTGGATTATTTACGTAAAATCATAGCTTTTTTGTACGGTGAGGATGTTTTGAACGAGGAAAAGAGGAGGAAAAGCGAACCGGACAAGAGTAATTACACGTTGTACAAGGAGCATGTAAAGAGGGTTGTGTACCCACAGATCGTCACGTTTGCCAAACACCGCGAGGACGGCGACGCTAACGATTGTTTGCTGATGGATCACAACGGCGCGTTTGCCGAGTGGCACGACGGCGAGGTGCAGATTTTGACGGAGTTTAAGTACAAGATCAACCACGCGTACTACGCTATTCCGAATTTGAACCGTATTGAGACCGAGTGGTGGGTGGATCCTATTTTAGTATCATGCTATAGATTTGATAAGGAGCTACGCGAAGCGTTGCAAGAAGAATGAATATAAATAATAAAGAATCTTTTTCAGAGCGATACGCCGTGATAAGTTATTCTCACGATGATGCGGCTGTCGTCAAAGCGGAGATGGAGCGGTTTGACGGCCGCGACATTTGCTATTGGTTTGACGATCAGATGGTCGGCGGCAAGAGCTACGTGGATGAATTTCGTGACAAATTGGATAACGAGAATTGCGGTGGTTGTATATTTTTCGTCAGCGAGTCGTTCTTGCTGTCTCCGAATTGCGCTGACGAGATGGAGTATTTTTTGGAAAAATATAGTGTCAACAATCTCAGCAAATTTTGTTTTTTTGTGTTACCGGAACATTTTGCGACGTTGGCTGGTGACACAAACGCCGATAAAACCGAAAAGTTTTACGAAATTGTCAAAGATTACGTACGGAAAAACCAGAAATCCGAATCTTCTGACGATGAACTTAAAAAGCATATCGAGTTGTTTTTAAAGGCTTCACTGAATTGTACTTCGCTGTTCGGTGTGTTGGGCGATAAGAATGGTTATATTAAGAAGTACACCAATGAAGGCCAGACTTTTTATAATGCCGCGATAATATACGGGCATAAGAGGGTGAGCGAAGTTCGGTTCGGTTTTTTCCCGCAGGACGAGAACGAGGGATACAGTGAGAAAGAAAGATTCAATCCTTTTGGGGTGGAAGAGAAAAAAGAATTGCGTCATTTGGACAAAAAAAACGCGTATTACGCACCAGTGGAGTGGTTAGTTGTCTCCGACACTATTTTGCTGAGCAAGAAACTCTTGTTCGCTGTGGACTATTTAAATCTGAAGTATCCGATTACTCCATCCAAAACTCCGTTCAAGGAGACGGCGGCTGCGCATATCAAGAAGGAGTTTTTGAAATATTTTCAAGAAAATAAGAAAGACGAGAAACCTGAGTATAAGATCAAAAGCGTACGTTTTTTAAAGGAAGACGAATTGGCAGTGTTACTTAGACGCGCTAATAATGACCCAGATCCCACAAAGAAGCTCAAGAGGCGCCGCGATATCCTGCTCCCCGAGGCTACGTACTTCGCCCAGATAACCAACAGGAAGAATTCGTACGCATTTTGGTTGGCCGGCGACGATATGGAGGACGCTCGGCGCGTCGACAGCGGGACGGAGCGGTTGTCCGACCAAAAGGCTGGGGTAGAGTTGTATTATGTTCGGGTTGTGGTGGAGGTGGAGAGGGTCGACGCGTAGTACTTTGTTATGAGCGTCTGCTGTTCCATAATGTCATTCTTGCCATAGCGTTCCTTATTCCTTATTATATTGATCCCCCCCAAAAAAGACCCATATCGGTAGTTTTCCCGACAAGCTTGAGCCATTTTCACCCGCTACCCCAAAAAATACCCATCGGCTACGCCCCCAAATCCTTGAGCCGTTTTTGCTGAAACCGCCAAAAAAGCCCCTATCGGCAGTTTTTTCCGGGTACTTGAGCACTTTTTTCAAAAAATTAAAAATTTTTTTAAAGATAATGGATTTTTCCCCGATAAACAAGATAGAGAAACCTACGACGGGTAGGCAAAGATTGCCTAGCGACCCGTCGGAATACGCTGTAAACGGCTGAAAAAGCGCAAATGGGGAGACCTGAGAAACCGCCCCGGAAAAGCGCTAAAATCGCCGCGCCAATGCGTGTTTACGCCGACGTCCAAATTGCGTCCGCGGCGACGAAACACACGGCCTGCGCGGGATTGCCGAACGGCGAAAGAAAAACGTCTGTCCGCTAATCCGTAGGATTGCGCGCGCCGGCGTTAATAGCGGTACAGGATTGAGAATAACCGGGGCAGCATTGACGCAGCCCTTAGTATAACCCATTACAAGGAGGATGTAGTATGCGTATCAGCCACAATATTGCCGCCCTTAACACCCATCGTCAGATGGGAATCAGCGAGCTAGACGGCTCGAAATCGATGGAAAAACTCTCCAGCGGATACAGAATCAACCGCGCGGGCGACGACGCCGCGGGGCTGGCCATATCCGAAAAAATGAGAGCCCAGGTAAGAGGCCTCAACATGGCGTCCAAGAACTCCTCGGACACCATATCCATGATCCAAACCGCGGAAGGCGCGCTGGGAGAGACGCACTCCATACTTCAGAGAATGCGCGAATTGGCCGTGCAGTCGGCCAACGACACGAACACAGACTCTGACCGCACGGAGCTTCAGAACGAAGTCAGGCTGTTGATCGCTGAGGTTGACAGGATCGGAAATACCACGGAGTTTAACACGAAGAAATTGCTTGAGGGTAGCGCTAAGGGCGTGGCGGACGAGATTATCGGGACGTCGCGGATCAACAATAACAGTAGCTTGGTGTTAGACCCCGGGAAGATGGCAAAGATGAGTGATGCCGTGGCAGCTGACAAAAGTTGGGCGTTCGACGGGGCTTATATGTTGGTCCGGACGGGCAAAACAGATGGCCCGGATTTGAATGTGTCTGATTTTATGATGGTCGGGCCGGATGGGTCGCAGTATAAGTTTATAGGGTTGCCTGACACGGGTACCGAAGTGAGTGTTAGTGACCTTAAGGCCGGGTATATTGTTTCTACTGGCGCTTACAAAATTAGTAGCTCCGGTGGTGGGGACACCAGCGGCATCAACATTACGCTTGGAGTAACAGCCGGACTCTATCAAGATCAAGTTACTAAACTTGCGGCGGGAAGCGTTTTGGCCAAGGGCAGTACAATTGATTTGACCGCTGCTGATAGGACTCTCAAGATAGAGGTGAGCGGTAAAGAGATTAATATTACTTGGGACAACACTAATACAATGCTCAAGGTAGACGGTGAATTAGTAGCCAATGGCAAAAGTATAACGCTTGAGGACGGAACTATTCTCAAAAACACAGCCGGTGTTGTGTCTGTGGAAACGGGTAGTGTCAAATTGGCTGCAAACACTTCGAGCACAATTGCCAATGTTAAAGGATACAAGCTAACACAGGACAGCACCATAGCTGCGGGTAGCACGTTGGCGGGTGGCGCGACTGGTGTTATACTAGAGGCTGGTACCATAATAACCAACTCCAATACCGTTGCCGCAGGTAGTGTCAGTTTCAACGGGAATAATATCCAGTTCTCGGCGAACACGTACAATGCTCTCGCTGCCGATTACGGCAAAGCCGCGGTAGGCGACAGCGTAACGTTCATCTTCTCCGAGTACACAGCCGCCTCATCCAAGCTAAACGACTCCGTAATGTCCCAAATCGGCGCCAACAGCGGTCAGACGGCTTTCGTCTCAATGGGCGACATGCGTGCCAAGGCGCTCGGTATTGCCGATGTGAACGTAGGAACCAAGTGGGGCGCCGCTACTGCTATTGAGACGGTGAACAACGCTCTGCAGAAGGTTTCGCATCAGCGCAGCTCTCTCGGTGCGATTCAGAACCGTCTTGAGCACACGATCAAGAATCTCGACACGGCTGCTGAGAACTTGCAAGCCGCCGAGAGCCGGATTCGCGACGTGGACATGGCGAGGGAGATTATGGAGTTCACGAAGAACTCTATTCTCCAGCAAGCGTCTCAGGCGATGTTGGCGCAGGCGAATCAGCAGCCGCAGAGCGTATTGGCGCTGTTGAGGTAATGTTGTGATTTTGTAGGGGCGGCCCTATGTGGCCGCCCGTCTTTGACGATGGAATGATGTTGTAGGGGCGTTGCGTGCAACGCCCTTGCGTACATGTTGTTTGGATTAGGATTAGTAGGATTATATGATTAAAACATTGTCTGAACTAGGATTAGTAGGATTTAAAGGATTATAGGATTAAAAAGATTAAAGGCAAAAAATTTAAAAGAGTGGGCAACATAGACGTCGCCCATAGTTAGGCGGTTAACAGGGAGGTATTTATAGTGAAATAATGCGCGAAGAGGCGTGTAGGGACGGGATTGATCCGGCCCTGCACGTCGGCGCGTTGTTTAGTGTTATGAATGGTGTGCGTTTTGGCGTGTAGGGACGGGTCTGCCCGTCTCTGCGCGTCGTGAGAGTACGTCCGTTTTTCGGAATGTATGATTCCGAATAGGCGGTATTGCGTCCGTTTTTCGGAAAGCATAATTCCGATGGGTCGGAGTGCGTCCGTTTTTCGGAAAGCGTGTTTCTTAGGTTTGGCCGATGATTGTCTCTGACTTTCATTAATATTATCGGCAAAAAAAGAAGAATATTTAGTATTAAAGTAGAAAAAAAAGGCACTAATAGGACGACAGCGATGTTGTCCAAAGTTAAACCAATTAACAAGGAGGATGCAGTATGCGTATCACACACAATGTAGCCGCCATGAACACCCATCGCCAGATGGGCATAAGCGAGGCGGACGGATCGAGATCGATGGAGAAGCTCTCCAGCGGCTTTCGGATCAACCGCGCCGGCGACGACGCGGCGGGGTTGGCGATTTCCGAGAAGATGAGAGCCCAAATCAGGGGGCTCAACATGGCGTCTAAGAACTCCTCGGACACCATATCCATGATACAGACGGCGGAAGGCGCGCTCGGCGAGACGCACTCGATCTTGCAGAGAATGCGCGAGCTTGCGGTGCAGTCGGCTAACGACACGAATACGGACTCAGATAGGACGGAGCTTCAGAACGAAGTCAAGCTGTTGATCGCCGAGGTTGACAGGATCGGAAATACGACCGAGTTCAACACTAAGAAGTTGTTGGAGGGTAGCGCCAAGGGCGTCGCGGACGAGATCATCGGGACGTCGCGGATCAACAATAACAGCAGTTTGGTGTTGGACGCGGGGAAGATGGCGAAAATGAGTGACGCCGTGGCGGCTGACAAAAGTTGGGCGTTTGACGGGGCTTATATGTTGGTTCGGACGGGTAGGACAGATGGGCCGGATTTGAATTTGGCTGATTTTATGATGGTCGGGCCGGATGGGTCGCAGTATAAGTTTGCTGTGTTGGATAGTGCCGGTACTCCGATTACGGGGGACGCTCTTAAAGCGGGTACCATTGTCGGCAGTGGTAAATATACACTTGCTGCCGGTGCTGCGGAAATTAAAGGAGTCAACGTTACGTTAGGAGGCGCTTTGGCGCAAATAGCGGCAGATGATAATACCCTTGCGAAGGGGAGTGTTTTAGCCAAGGATAGCAAAGTCGTGCTTACTAGTGGCGGAAGTGTATTTATACAAGTTAACGGTAAAGAAACGGAAGTTAAATTCGACGCTACGGGTCTTACTGTTGGCGATGAATTAGTAGCCGTTGGCAAAAGCATAACGCTTGAGGACGGCACGATTCTCAAGCAATCGGCGGCTGGAACGCTTGATGTGACTACGGGACGCATTACGTTGTCGCAAGACTGGGATTTGAGCACAACTACAAAAGCTACCCTGACAAAAGACAGCACCTTGGCTGATGGTACCATATTGGCAGGGGCTATAGCATTAGTGGCCGGTACGGTAATAACAGATACCAAGACAGTAGCCCCCGGAAGCGTCACTTTCAACGGTACCAATATCCAGTTCTCGGCCAACGATGATATTGCTCTCGCCGCAGAATACAAACATGCCGCGGTAGGCGACAGCGTAACGTTCATCTTCTCCGAGTACACAGCCGCCTCCTCCAAGCTGAACGACTCCGTAATGGCCCAAATCGGCGCCAACAGCGGTCAGACGGCTTTCGTTTCCATGGGCGACATGAGAGCCAAAGCGCTCGGCATATCCGACATAAACGTCGGCAGCAAGTGGGGCGCGGCGACGGCTATTGAGACGGTGAACAACGCGCTGCAGAAAGTTTCGCATCAGCGCAGTTCTTTGGGCGCCATCCAAAACCGTCTCGAGCATACGATCAAGAACCTTGACACGGCCGCCGAGAACTTGCAGGCCGCCGAGAGCCGTATTCGCGACGTGGACATGGCGAAGGAGATCATGGAGTTCACCAAGAACAACATTCTCCAGCAAGCGTCTCAGGCGATGTTGGCGCAAGCGAATTCTCAGCCGCAGAGCGTGTTGGCGCTTCTGAGGTAGGCGTGATTATTGTTGGTGTTGTGGCTTTCTGGATTGCTTCGCTTCGCTCGCAATGACGTGCGAAGCGGATCAATGCTAAGGACGTCATTGCGAGGAGCGAAGCGACGAAGCAATCCAGAGGATTTCTTTATCAAAGTCAAAAAACTAAACAACAGGCAGGGACGCCGTATTTTTTCAACCATATTAATACGGAGGGAGTAGTTATGCGTATCAGTCACAATGTAGCCGCCATGAACACCCATCGCCAGATGGGCATAAGCGAGGCGGACGGATCGAGATCGATGGAGAAACTCTCCAGCGGCTTTCGCATCAACCGCGCCGGCGACGACGCGGCGGGGTTGGCCATCTCGGAGAAGATGAGAGCCCAGATCAGGGGTCTCAACATGGCGTCCAAGAATTCTTCGGACACCATCTCCATGATCCAAACGGCGGAAGGCGCGCTGGGCGAGACGCACTCGATCTTGCAGAGGATGCGTGAGTTAGCCGTGCAGTCGGCTAACGACACGAACACGGACTCTGACAGGACGGAGTTGCAGAACGAGGTCAAACTGTTGATCGCAGAGGTTGACAGGATCGGAAATACGACCGAGTTCAATACGAAGAAACTGCTGGAGGGGAGCGCCAAGGGAGTATCGGACGAGATTATCGGGACGTCGCGGATCAACAATAACAGCAGTTTGGTGTTGGATCCTGGGAAGATGGCGAACATGAGCGATGCCGTGTCGTCTGACAAGAGTTGGGCGTTTGACGGGGCTTATATGCTTGTCCGGACGGGTAGGACAGATGGTCCGACATTGAATTTGGCTGACTTTATGATGGTCGGGCCGGATGGGTCGCAGTATAAGTTTGCGGTGTTGGATAGTGCCGGTACTCCGATTACGGCTACAACTCTTCAGGCTGGTACCATTGTCGGTAGTGGTAAATATACGCTTGCTGCGGGGACGATTACAGGGGTCAATGTTACAACAGGAGGCGATTTTGCGTCTGCTTTAGGGGCAAGTAATACCCTTGCGACAGGGAGTGTTATTGCCAAGGGTAGCCAAATCGTACTTGCGAGCGGTAGTGGTGCATATATACAAGTGAACGGTAAAGAAACTAAAATTGATTTTTCCGCCGCGGGTCTTAAGGTTGGTGATGAATTAGTTGCCGTTGGTAAAAGCATAACGCTTGAGGACGGCACTATTCTCACTCAGACATCGACGGCTGGAACGATTAATGTGACGGCGGGAAGCGTTACGTTGTCACAAAATTTAGCACTGACCGCCACTACAACCGCTCTCCTAAAGAAAGACAGTACTTTGGCCGATGGTAGCATATTGGCAGCGGCTACAGACTTGGTGGCCGGTACAGTAATAACCGATACCAAGACAGTCGCCCCCGGTAGTGTTCTTTTCGACGGTACCAAACTCCAGTTCTCGGCCAACAACGGCATTGCTCTCGCCGCAGAATACAAAAATGCCGCAGTAGGCGATAGCGTAACGTTCATCTTCTCCGAGTACCAAGCCGCCTCCTCCAAGCTGAACGACTCCGTAATGGCCCAAATCGGCGCCAACAGCGGCCAAACTGCTTTCGTTTCCATGGGCGACATGAGAGCCAAAGCGCTCGGCATATCCGACATAAACGTCGGCAGCAAGTGGGGCGCGGCGACAGCCATTGAGACGGTGAACAACGCGTTGCAGAAGGTTTCGCATCAGCGCAGTTCTTTGGGCGCGATTCAGAACCGTCTCGAGCACACGATCAAGAACCTCGATACAGCCGCCGAGAACTTGCAGGCTGCCGAGAGTCGCATTCGTGACGTCGACATGGCGAAGGAGATCATGGAGTTCACCAAGAACAACATTCTCCAGCAGGCGTCCCAGGCGATGTTAGCCCAGGCGAATTCGCAACCGCAGAGCGTGATACAGCTGTTGAAGTAGATTTTGGTGTTTTGTTTTGATTGTTGTTGTGTAGGGGCGGCCCAATGTGGCCGCCCTTTCTTTGTGTTCGCGGGGTGGTTATAGCCGGTTGATTTCGTCTTCGGTCAGCCCGGTTATTCGGGATATGGTTTTGGTGTCGAACCCTTCTTTTTTCATGGCGAGGGCGTTTTTTTCTTTTTCTTCATGAATTCCACGCTCAAAGCCGATTTCGATGCCTTCCTCCCGTCCGATTCCGATGCCTTCCTCTCTACCTGCCTCAAAGTTCTCCTCTTTCGCGACTCTGAGAGCCGTGTCCCAATTCCAGTCTGTGATCAGCATAGAAAAAAGCTCCTTTTTGTATTTTTGTAAAAAATCTTTCAGTACGCCCTGCGCTATGCACTCCTCCACCGTTTTGTCAGTGGCTTCTATAGGGGGCATAGTTTCTTGGTTGCGGCGGAGCGTATCTATAAATATACTGTATTCGTGAAGCAATGTGCAAGTTTTTACTAACTTTTTATTCCGCTCGTTGTTGATGTTTATTACAATTACCTCCAATTCGAGGCTTCCTATCCCGGCGAACGTCGGCAGAGTCTTGGAGTATGCTTCTGAGAGGCGTTGTAGTTCCATGTCGGGTGTTTCTTTTACGCCGTTATAGAGGACGATGAATACTGGGCGCGGAAGTGGGATCCGGTATTCCTTGTACTCCTCGTCGTCCTTCATCCGTCTTTTGTATATCTCGCATACGTACTGTAGCATTCTGTACGGCATATTATTGTTTATGGTGGATTGGTGCTCAATCAGGACTAGTAGTATGTCGTCCAGCACGATGGAGAGGTCGTTGAGGCGTCCGCAGGAGAGGACGTTTTCCAGTGTTGTGATCTCCGCCTTTGTGTCGGCGCCGTAGTTCGTCCCCAAGAGGGCGTTGACGAGTTCGATAACGCTATTGGGGTCGTTGAAGAGCATACTGAACATAGAGCTCTTGATCTGTCGGTTGGCTTTCTGGCCGTGCGTCTTTTTGGCGGCCCCTGAGCGGAGCCGAAGGGATTTGCGTTTGCCCATAAGCCGGGAATCCTTTTGGTTAATAGTCAATAAAAGGTTAATAATTAACGGTAATTACACGGTTAATTAATACCATTGCCTAGTAAACTATAGGGTAATACGGTACAACGAGAGTAAAGCGGTACGACGAGAGATTTCTTTACCGGTCCAAACACGGCGCGGAAATGAGTACGACGAGAGACATCTATTGATACGTCATCAATTTAATAAATATACATTAATTATATCTTATGCGAACAAGCTGTCCATGTTTGCCAAAGCGATATGACCGCCGTTGCGTTCAATCACATCGTCGAGAGAGACATCGCTATTGCTAAATCGCATAGCGTTATCGGTAATATCGTCCTTACTGGCGGGGTTTTGCCAGACGCCATTCTTGACTTCACTTTCCAAAATTTCCATAATTGCGCTCCTTGTATCAAAGGTTTTATCATAATATTGTCATAATATAGTATATCGTGCTACAAAAGTCAATATTTTATTCCAGCGCGATCTCCAGCATCCGTTTTACCGGTTCCGCGGCTCCCCACAGCAGTTGGTCGCCTACTGTGAACGCGGTTAGGTACTCTGGGCCGATGTTCATTTTGTGGATTCGGCCTATGGGGATGTCGAGCGTTCCGCTGACCGCGGTCGGGGTCAGGTTTTTGAGCGTGCTCTCTTTGTCGTTGGGGATTACTTTTACCCAATCGTTGGCGGATTTTATGATGTCGGTTATTTCGTCTATCGGGGCGTCTTTTGTCATTTTTATTGTGAGGCCTTGGCTGTGGCAGCGCATGGCTCCCACGCGGACGCAGATGCCGTCGACGGGGATTGTTTTTTTCGTGCCTAATATTTTGTTGGTTTCCGCCACGCCTTTCCACTCTTCGCGGGTTTGTCCGCCGTCGGATTGTTTGTCTATCCACGGGATGAGCGAGGCGGCGAGCGGGACTCCGAAGTTGGCGGCTGGGATGGAGTTTCCGCGCAGGTCGTTTGTGACGGCGCGGTCTATGTCGAGCGCGCCTGACGCTGGGTTGGCGAGGAGCGAGGCGGTGGCGGTTGTCAGGTGCGCCATTTGGGCGGCGAGTTCGATCATGTTTTTGGCGCCGGCGCCGCTGGCGGCTTGGTAGGTCATGCTTGATATCCACTCTACCAAGTTTTGTTTGAAGAGGCCGTTTAGCGCCATGAGCATCAGACTGACGGTGCAGTTGCCGCCGGCGAAGTCTTTTATGCCGGATTTCAGGCCGTTTTCTATAACGTCGCGGTTTACGGGGTCTAGGACTATGACGCACGACTCTTTCATCCGCAGGGCGGAGGCGGCGTCTATCCAGATGCCTTTGAAGCCGTCGGTGCGCAGTTTGGGGTGTACGTCGTTTGTGTAGTCGCCGCCTTGGCAGGAGACTATGACGTCGAGTGTTTTGAGGTCGCTTATGTTGAAAGCGTCTTTGAGAGGGGGGGCGTCTTTGCCGACGGAGGGGGGTTGGCCGCCGACGTCGGAGGTTGAGAAGAAGACGGGCTCGCAGTTGTCGAAGCCGTTTGAGGCGCACAGTCTGTCCATCAGGACGGAGCCGACCATGCCGCGCCAGCCGATAAAGCCTACTCTTTTGGTGGAATTGGGCATAAAAATTTGTCCTTTGAAATCAAAGTAAAAGATTATTGACCACGAACCGCACGAATCGTCACGAACAACGTCAAAAGCAATTAAATTAATCGTAGAACGAATAATTAATAGTGTAAAAATACATTGCGCCCGTTTATCCGTTAGATAAAAAATGTCGGTTTTTTGATTATTTTTTGATATCCGCCTTGCCGTTTTTGTATATTTATAGGTGTTGGGTTGTATTGGAATCGATTTTTTGGGAGGTAAGTTTTGAATTACACTGTAAAATTTGTGGTTATAATAGGCATAGTGGCGGTGGTATCCTTTTTCACCGCCTCGGTTGTGATACCGGAGAAGAACGCCGTCGCCCCGAGCCGTAAGAAGAGCGCTCCTAGGGCGCTGGCGGCGCCGATGATGCCTCGCGCGGGGGACATCCCTATTGTCGTGGCGGACGGCAAGCCGGCGGAGAAGCCGATCATGGTGTCCGGGACGGTGTCCGCGCCGATAGATCACAACGCGTTTGCCCCTGCTCCGGCGGTTGACGAGCCCGCGAACGCCTCGGCCGTCGTTGCGATGGCCGAGGCTAAGGCGTTGGCCGCGCCCGCCGCGCCGCCGCCTGTCGGCGTAAAGGTTCCGCCGGCGGTTGCGGCGGTAGAAACGAAGGCCCCTGCCCCTGCCGTTGCGTCTGTTGCGCCCGCCGCGCCGGTCGATGTGAAACCCGCTACGTTTAGCACTAATGTCGATACGCCCCTCGTAGCGTCGGCGCCGTTTGCGGGCAGGACTATGGAGTTGTACGATATTAAGTCCGTGCCGCCCAACACTATGGCGGCGCGGCTTTGGGCGGAGGTGACGGAGGCGGCCAAGCAGAAAGCCGCGGCTCAGGCCGCCGCCGCCGCCGCTGCCCCGGCGGCTCCGCCGGTTGTTCAGAGGAAGCCCGACGCCAACGCGCCGCTCGGCTACAGGCTCTCGACTACCGCCGTCTGCGCCGGTATTGAGAACAGGGCGCCCACGGGCGTGGGGGACAGGTTCTCCAAGGAGTCCGGCGGCGTCTACTACTACACGCACATCGTTGGCGCCGTCGACAGCGCGGTCGTTTTGCACCGTTGGTACCGCGACGGCAAGCTCATACAGACCTCCTACCTGCCTATCAGGTCGTCCAGCTGGCGCACCCACAGCAAGCGCAATTTCGCCTCTATGGACGATCCGTCCGGAAACTGGAGGGTGGAGATCATAGACCAAAAATCCGGTAAAGTGCTCGAGTCGGCGTCGTTCGTGGTTGAATGAGGGGCGTGAATAGGCGGGGCGTTTATATCATCTCATGGAAACCGGCGGCCCCAGTATCTCCGATAGAACAAAACCTTCCTTGGCTTGTTGAGCGGATAGGGTAAGGAGCGCGGCGAACGGCGGCGGTTCTTGCGTTCCGTCGGCGGTATGCGCGTCCGGTTCGAAGGCGTCGAGTTTTGCCAAGGCTTTGGCCGCCTCCCTGCGTTTTTGGTCGGCGAGGGTTGCGAGCCACTCGGAGTCGTCTGTGCGGCGTACGGCGGTTGGTTTGACGGCCGGTTTGGGCGCGGGCTTTTTAGGCGCGGGCGGCTTGTAGGGTTGTGGGGGCGGCGTACTCGTCGCCGCGGGCGGTTTCGCCTCCTCCTCCCGTTCCTCCTCCTCGGCTTTCCTCTTGGCCTTGTTTTTTTTGATGACGTCGCTTGCTATCCCGCCGGCGAATATCAGCAGAAAAAATATCAGCTTTAAGATGCCGGAGATGTTGTCTTCACCGCTCATAGCGTTTTTTCCCCATAAAATCTTTTAAAATCAAATGCTTTAAAATCCAATTCATTTTTAGACGGAAGGCTACGCCTTCCATAGATAAATCGGGGGCTAAACCCCCGATTTTCAGTCAACTGCAACGTCAAAAGATTTTGACTTTGATTTTGACTGAAAATGCGGGGCTTGGCCCCGCATTTATTTATGAAGCCGAAGGCTTCGTCTTAAAAAGATTTTGATTTTAAAGATTTTGACTTTATATTTAGCGAAGCCCACAAAAAATCAACTCTTATTATCCCCTTGCGTTCCGCGTCCGCCTCCAATAGTCTCCCTCATGTGCGTGTCCGCCACTACGTTTTGCATTTTGTAGTAGTCCATGATCCCCAGGTTTCCTTTTCTGAAGGCTTCGGCCATGGCCATTGGCACTTGCGCCTCGGCCTCCACGACTTTGGCCCGCATCTCCTGCACTTTGGCCTTCATCTCCTGTTCGGCGGCTATGGCCATGGCGCGGCGCTCCTCGGCTTTGGCTTGCGCGATCTTCTTGTCGGCCTCCGCGCGGTCGGTCTCAAGCTCCGCGCCTATGTTCTTGCCCACGTCCACGTCGGCGATGTCTATGGAGAGGATTTCAAAGGCCGTGCCGGAGTCTAACCCCTTTTCGAGCACGCGCTTGGATATGGAGTCGGGGTTTTCGAGCACCTGTTTGTGCGACGCCGCGGAGCCGATGGTTGTGACTATGCCCTCGCCCACGCGGGCCAGGATGGTCTCCTCGCCGGCGCCGCCCACGAGGCGGTCGATGTTCGCGCGGACAGTGACCCGCGTGAGCGCCATCAGCTGGATGCCGTCCTTGGCCACGGCGGCCACCTTGGGCGTCTCTATCACCTTGGGGTTGACGCTCATCTGCACCGCGTCCAAGACGTCGCGCCCGGCGAGGTCTATGGCGGCGGCCCGTTTGAACGGCAGCGGGATGTTGGCCTTGTCCGCCGCGATAAGCGCCTGCACGACGCGCAGCACGTTTCCGCCGGCTAAGTAGTGCGACTCGAGCTCGTCGGTAGTTAGGCTGAGCCCGGCTTTGACGGCGGTGATCTTCGCCTCGACGATAAGCTTTGGCGGCACCTTGCGCAAGCGCATAAAGACGATGCTCAGAAGCCCCACGCGGCACCCTGAAAATATAGCCTGCAGCCACAGCTTTATGGCCGAGCTGATGTAGAAGAAAATGATCAGGGCGACGATGGCCAGAATGACTACGACGGGGACGATGAAGCCGGCGAATTGCGAACCGTTCATAAAGGTTTCCTCCTGTGGTACGGCATTGTTAGTTTAGGTGTTAGAATCAGTTACCGATGTTTACAAATTACCGCTCCCGCTCCTTGACCAGCTCTATTACTTCCGCCGGATCTTCGATTTTCATCAGCGTCTCGAAGAAGGTGCGGTCGTTTAGGTATCTTGAGAGTTTGCTGAGGATTTTCAGGTATTCGTTGTTTTGCCCCTGGGGGCCTATTATGAGGAAGATCAGGTGGGCGGGTTTGCCGTCCACGGAGTTGAAGGGCACTCCCTTGACGCTGCGGCCCACGGCCATCATTATCTCGCTTACCTCGGCGACAAGCACGTGCGGTATCGCGATGCCTTTGCCGATGCCGGTCGACGAGATCTTCTCGCGCCCCATCACCTCTTCGACGTAGCGCTCGACCTCGCCGTTCAATTTCTTCGCGTCGGCAAGGAGTTGCACGAGTTCCTTGATCACGGCTTCTTTGAGGTGGTTGCCGAGCTCCAGGCGGATACAGCCGGGATCTAATAGTTCTGATATGTTGCTCATGTTTCGCTCCGTGGGTTAAGGTCAAAATCAACACCATAAAATAATAACTTGCGCGTATGGCGTTGTTATATATTTTGTAAAATATGAAATCTAGATATAATGACGACGCAAAGGAGCGGGTGCGGCAGAGGGTTGACATCGTAGCCGTAGTCTCCCGTTACGTCGGTTTGAAGCGGCGCGGGCGCGCTATGGTGGGGCTTTGCCCGTTCCACAGGGAGAAGACGCCCTCTTTCAGCGTCAATCCGGATATCGGCGCCTACTATTGTTTCGGCTGTCACGAGAGCGGCGACGTTTTCAAGTTTGTGCAGGAGATGGAGGGGGTGGGCTTTCGCGAGGCGCTTGAGATGCTCGCGGAGGAGGTTGGGGTGGAGATGCCGCGCTATGAGCGGCGCGAGCCGTTCGGCGGCGGGGTCTCCCCGGCCGGAAGACCGCCGGAGGAGGGGCGCGGGGGCGGCGGAGCGACAAAAACCGAGTTGCTGGATATGCATAAGTCGGCCGCGGAGTTTTACTACAAGTGTTTAAAGGGTAGCCCGCAAGCCATAGATTACTTTAAGTCGCGTGGGCTTTCGGCGGAGACGGTGAAAGAGTTCGGGCTTGGCTACGCGCCTAACGGGTGGCAAGAGTTGATTGATTACTTCGCGGCCGAGGGTATTTCGCGGGATAGGGTCGTGGAGTGCGGGCTGGCCGTCAGCAAGGAGGGCGGCGCCGTATACGACCGCTTCAGGAACAGGGTGATCTTCCCCCTGTGCGACCTTGCCGGGCGCGTGATAGCGTTCGCCGGGCGGGGGCTTGACGCCGACGCGCAGCCCAAGTACCTGAACTCGCCAGAGAGCGTTCTCTACAAGAAGAGCGGCGTTCTCTATGGGCTGCACAAGGCGCGCGACAGTATCCGCGAGCGGGGGTACGTCATAATAGTAGAGGGGTACATGGATTATTTGACGCTCTACCAGGCGGGCATTCGCAACGCGGCGGCGGTTTCGGGGACGGCGTTTACGGAGGAGCACGCCGGTTTGATAAAGCGTTTCGCCCACAAGGCGGCGCTCGTTTTTGACGGCGACAGCGCCGGATTGTCCGCCGCGCGGAGGGCGGCGCTGATCCTCGCGCCGTATGGTTTGCAGGTATCCATATTGGCGCTCCCCGGCGACGACGATCCCGATTCCTTTGTCAAGCGGGAGGGGGCCGGCGCCTTTCTTAATCTGCTCGCGAGGGCGCGTCCCGCCGCGGAGTTCTTGATTGAGATGCTGGCGTCGGAGTCCGACGGGTCGCCGCACGGCAAGAGCAGGGCGATGGACGAGCTTATGCCCTACGCCCGCGCGCTCTCCGACGAGGTGGTGCGCGAGGACTTTTTGGACAAGCTCGCGCAACGCTTGAGTATAGAACGGCGGCTTGTGGCGAACAGGTTCGCCGGCGGCGGGAATCACAGCCCGTCGAGGGGCGGGGCGCAACCGGAGGCGTTCCGGAAAGGTCGGGGCGGGGCGCTTGCGATGGGGGCGCTTGAGGAGGGTTTTCTGTGTATACTTATATCCTCCCCCGATTTGATAATCTCGGCGCGTCAGTATATCTCCCCCGAAATTCTTACCGATCCCCTTGCGGAGAATATATATTCTATTATGTTGGATACGTATGATCGCGACGGCTGCTTGAAGGGGTTGCTTGACGCGTGCGGGGAGGACGGATCGCTCGCGAATTTCGTCTCCATGCTCTCCGTCAAGCCGGTGCTTTTGGAGCACATAGAGGGGGAGCTTGTTCAGAAAATATCCCTTTTGCGCCAAAAATATTTTAAGGCGCGGATAGCCGACGTGAGAGCGGAACTCGCCTCCTGTTCGGACGTGGATAAGGATGCGCTAATGGAGCGTCTGCACGGTTACGTGGAGCAGCTCAGGGAGTCTGATTTGCGGGAATGACTGCGACTACCAAAAAAAACGACGCGCCGCCGTCGGAGGTTCCGCCTACGGATAGGGCCGCGCTAAGGTTGCGCAAATTAGCCAATCTGCAGGGCTTTGTCACCGAGGCGCAGGTTGAGGACGCCGCGGACGCCGAGGACGACATTGAGCGCATAAGGGAGATGCTGGAACGCGAGCGCATCACCATCAACACCTTCGTGGGCGGGCGCGCCGCGCCGCCGCGGGCTGAGCGCAAGGCGGAGCGGCCGCTGTCACATGCTCACTACACAGATCCCACGCTTGCCTACCTTAGCACCGTCGGCAAGGTGCCGCTGCTCTCCAAGGGGCAGGAGGCGGAGTATGCTATGCGAATGGAGGCCGCGCAGGGCAAGCTCTTTGAGATGGCCTTCCGCTCCAAGTACGCAATAGACAGCCTGAAGCGCTTGGGTCAAAAGCTGGAGAACGGCGAAGTCGAGTGCGCCGACGTCATTTGCGTGGAGGATGCCCAGGGCGAGGGCGCGGAGCCGGTGGATCTGGAAGAAAAGTGCGTCGAGTTCCTCAAAACGCTCTCCATAGTGAAAAGCAAATACGCCGCCATAACCGAGCTTGAGCGGACGGGCGAGCCGGGAAAGGATTTAGACAAACTTTGGGAGGAAACCATACTTCTGTGCAGGGGTATGGGACTAAACGCCAAGCACGTGGAAGATATCTTAAATAAGTACAAGGAGACGTTGGCGTCCGAGAAACGCGGCGCGGACATAGAAAAGTTCGAGCGGTTGGAGGAGGTGCGCAACCAAACGAAGTGCGCGGTGATAGAGGCCAACGTGCGCTTGGTCGTCAGCATAGCAAAGAGATACATGTCGCGCGGGATGGAGATAATAGACCTGATACAAGAGGGCAACCGCGGCCTGATAAAAGCGGTGGAAAATTTCGATTACCGCAAAGGCTACAAATTTTCCACTTACGCCACGTGGTGGATCCGCCAAGCCATACTGCGGGCGATAAACGACAAGTCGAAGGCTATCCGCATCCCAGCCAACACGATGGAGTTAGTAAACAAAGTGCTGCGCGTGACGCGCAAGTGGGTCATAGATTACGGCTACGAGCCCTCTTACCGTGAGATATCCGTCGCGCTCGGCTGCCCCGTGGCCAAAGTACAGCAGGCGATGGAGTACTCGCTTGATCCCATATCGCTTGACATGCAGATAAGCAACGACAGCGGCGCGACGGTGGGCGAGTACATAGAAGACTCTACGGTGGTTGACCCCACGCAAAAAATATCCATGCTGCACCTGAGGGAGCAGATCAATTCAGTGCTAAGTTCGCTCGCGCCCAAAGAGAAAGAGATATTGATGATGCGCTTCGGGTTAGATGACGGAAGGATCAAGACGCTGAAAGAGATAGGCGAGATATTCAACATAAGCCGGGAGCGCGTGCGGCAGATAGAGACAAAGGCGCTATCTAAACTGAAACATCCGAGCCGTGTGAGATTACTGTCGGCTTGGCGTGAAGAGAGGCCGGAGACGTTGGCGGATGTGCCGTATGAAGAATAATGTTTTTTTTGATTTTGACTGAAAATCGGGGGGTTTAGCCCCCCGATTTATCTATGGAAGGCGAAGCCTTCCGTCTAAAAATGATTTTAAAGCATTTGATTTTAAAGATTTTGATTTTAAAAGATTTTAAAGAAGGAGCAATTATCACCAATGTCCGCAACGCAATCAAAAAATCCTTTGGTAGGCATAATAATGGGCTCTTCCTCCGATTGGGAGACCATGCGAAATACGGCGAGCGTATTGGAAGAGTTATCCGTCCCCTACGAGGCCGAGGTGGTCTCCGCGCACCGTACTCCCGATAAACTCTTCCGTTACGCGGAGTCGGCGTCCGGTCGCGGCATAGAGGTGATAGTCGCCGGCGCCGGCGGGGCGGCGCACCTGCCGGGTATGACCGCCGCGAAAACGTCGCTGCCCGTCATTGGCGTTCCCGTGCAGTCAAAAGCGCTGAGCGGCATGGATTCCCTTTTGTCAATCGTGCAGATGCCCGCCGGAATACCGGTGGCGGCAATGTCCATAGGCCGCGCCGGAGCGGTGAACGCGGGGCTGATGGCGGCGGCGATATTGGGCGGCAAGTATCCGAAGATCAAGGAAGCTTTGGACGATTATAGGAAGAGGCAGACGGATAAGGTGTTGGATAATCCGGATCCTAGGGGTTGATGTTGACTACAACAGCAACAAAGACGATAGGCATTCTCGGCGGCGGTCAGCTCGCCCGTATGCTCGCTCTCGCGGGGATTCCTCTCGGGTTGCGATTTGTCACGTTGGATCCCGCTCCCGACGCCTGCGCCGCCGAGGTGTCAACGCATATTGCGGGGGACTACGGCGACCGCGAGGTGTTGGAGCGGTTCGCGGGGATGGTTGACATCGTAACATACGAGTTTGAGAATGTTCCGGCGGAGAGCGTTGGGTATCTGTCGGAGAGGCTGCTCGTCTATCCCTCTCCTCAGGCGCTCGCCGTGTCTCGCGACAGGTTTACCGAGAAAAGCCTCTTTGTTGATCTTTGCATCCCCACGCCCAAATTTCTCGCTGTGGACACGCTCGATGATTTGCGTCGGGCGGTTGGCGAGATCGGGCTTCCGGCGGTGCTCAAGACGCGGACGCTCGGGTACGACGGGAAGGGGCAGTCTGTCATAAAGTCAAAAAGAGAAATTGATGAGGCGTGGGCGCGTGCCGCCGGCGCGCCGTGTATTCTTGAGGCGTTCGTTCCATTTACGAGGGAGATAAGCGTAGTGGCGGTTAGGGGGCGCGACGGCGGGTTTTCTTTCTATCCGGTGGGAGAAAACACGCACTCCGGCGGTATTTTGCGCCACACGGTCTGCCGCTTGGGCGACCCTATGCAGTCCGCCGCGGAGGGGTTGGCGAGCCGTTTGTTGGAACGCTTTGACTACGTGGGGGTTTTGGCGTTGGAGCTCTTTGAGGCGGAGGGCAAGCTGATGGCGAACGAGATGGCTCCGCGTGTCCACAACACCGGGCACTGGTCCATAGAGGGGGCGCGGACAAGCCAGTTCGAGAATCACGTGCGCGCCGTCGCCGGCTTGCCGCTCGGCGGCACGTCGGCGGCGTGTCATAGCGCAATGGTAAATTTCATAGGCTCTATGCCGCCGGCGTCGGAGGTGTTGAGCGTGGATGGGGCGCGTTTGCATGATTACGGGAAAGCGCCCCGCGCGGGGAGAAAATTGGGGCACGCCACTGTTTGCGGGGATGGGGAGGAGGCGGTGACGGCTGGGTTAAATAGGTTGTTGAAGTTGATAGGGAATAGTTGAGATGGGTAATGATAAGAATAATGCGGTCCCGTCGCAGTTGGATTTTTTATCGCGTTTGAGCGGTATTCCCAAGCTCGGCCCCAAGCGGGTTGCGGCGCTTGAGGCGGCGGGGATTAAGAGCGTCGGGGATTTGCTCCGTTACTATCCTACCAGGTATATAGACAGGTCTAAGGTGGTTGATATTAAGGATGTTGTCGATATCTGCAACGGCGTTAATAATGACGACATTAATAGAAACGACGCGGTTACGGTGATTGGCGCTGTGGACGCCGCGCGCGTTGAGTTTTACGGCAGGCCTAAGTTTCGCGTCACCGTAAGGGGCGGCGGCGGGGCGCTTGACGCGATTTGGTTTATCCGCAACATGACGATAGGGGTCGGCGAGAGGTTGATGCTGACCGGCAGGGTTGCGGCGGGCAAGGGCGGGCGGCCGCTTATGGTTCATCCCGTCCTCGAAAAGTTGGTTGACGGCGTCGCCCATAGGCCCATACTCGCGGTTTACGCGATACGGGAGCCTATGCGGGAGGCCGGGATCAACCAGAGGCTTTTGCGCGGCTCCATAGAGTGGGCGCTCGGCAAGGTCGAAAGTTATCCTCAGGTTCTGCCGGAAATTATAGAGAATAGGAAAGGGTTTCCTCCGCTGCGCGATTGTCTTCGCCAGGTGCATCTGCCGGACGATCTTTCGGCGCTTGACTCGTTCAAAGCCCGGCTCAAGTACGAGGAGCTGTACCGGATCGCGCTGGATTTGCGGTGGGTCAGGAGGAAGTTCGCGCTGCCGGGGTACGCCATGTCGCCGGGGGATTTGGCGGATAGGCTTCGCGCCGCGCTGCCCTTTACGCTTACGGAGTCGCAGGAGGCGGCGGTGCGGGTGCTGCACGGCGACGCGGCGCGGCCTGCGCGGATGCACCGGCTGCTGCAGGGCGACGTGGGGTCGGGCAAGACGGTGACGGCGCTCTTCGCGGCGCTGCCGGCGCTCAACAGCGGGCGGCAGGTGGCGTGGATGGCGCCCACTGAGATTCTGGCGAGGCAGACTAAGTTTGCGGTGGAGAGATACCTTGACGCCTTGGGGATCGGCGTCGGGTACGTTGGCGCGGGCGACTCGCCGGAGAAGCGCCGGACGCTCGGCGATTTGGCGTCGGGGGCGCTGCGCTTCGCGGTGGGCACCCACGCGCTCTTCATGCCCTCCGTCAGGTTTCGCAATTTAGGAATGGTGATAATAGACGAACAGCATAAGTTTGGGGCGGCGCAGCGGTTGATGTTGCAGGATAAGGGGCCGGCGAGCGACTTTTTGTTGATGTCGGCCACGCCGATACCGCAGACTTTGGCTAGGACATTGTACGGCGATCTTGACGTGGTGGAGATCGGGTCGAGGCCGTTTCGGGCGTCGGTGTCGACGCGTATCGTGCCGGAGGGCAAGCGCGCCGGCATGGAGGGTTTCATACATGAGCGGATAGCCGCCGGCGCGCGGGCGTTTTACGTTGTGCCGAGGATAGACCGGCAGCCGGATGACGATTTGGGGGATGAGGGCGCTTCGACTTCGCTCAGCGACCGGGACGGTAAAACGGACGCTCCGCAGGTGAAGACGGTGGAGAGCGTCGCGGAGGCGCTCGGGAGGGGGCCGCTGTCGTCGGTGCCGATACATAAGTTGCACGGGCGGATGTCCGAGGGCGAGCGCGACGCCGCCATACGCGCCTTTAAGGAGGGGCCGCCCGGCGTTTTGGTGTCGACCACGATCGTGGAGGTCGGGGTGGACGTGCCCGACGCGGCGGTGATGGTCATAGAGAATCCGGAGTTTTTCGGGTTGGCGCAGCTGCATCAGATAAGGGGGCGTGTTGGCCGGGGCGGCATGGACTCGCACTGTTTTCTTCTGCCGGGCGCGGGCGCCTGTCAGGACGCGCGGACGATGGAGAGGCTGAGGTTTTTGTGCGGCTGTTCGGACGGTTTTGAGATAGCGGAGTGGGATCTGCGCAACCGCGGCCCGGGCGACGCGGCGGGGTACAAGCAGTCCGGGTGGGACGACCTTTCGGCGGCGGACATTCTTGAGGATTCGGGTATGTTCTTGGGTATATTGGCGGAGATGGATCTTCTTTTTGCGAAAAATGAGAACGGCGGCGTAAATCCCGGCGCGTAGGCGGTGTTTCCTTTATGTAAAAAAATTTGCGTTTTGGGTGACGTGGTAATTATATTTGTAGATTCAATACCCACAGAATATTTGACCGGAGTTTGGAGCTGGCGCGGCGTGTAAAAGGGACCAAAGCGCGGGCGGCTCCGGCTATTTGTTGAGGTGGGATTTATTCACGCGATTGATTGAAGGTGTCAGATGATCGCTCTCGTTATCGTTTGCTGTTTGTACGTGCTATGCTCCCTGATTTTGCTCGGTTACGGTGTCCAGTGTTATGTCCTTACCTACTTCTACTTGCGGAAGCGCAAGGGTAAGGCCGCCGCGCAAGAGGAGACGATGAGGCGCTACTACGGCGTCGCCGACGAGTCGGCGTTCCCCAAGGTGGTAACGCAGTTGCCGATGTACAACGAGAAGATGGTCGCCTGCCGCGTGATAGAGGCGTGCGCGGCCATGGATTACCCGCGTTCGCGTTGCGAGATACAGGTTCTCGACGACAGCACCGACGAAACGCGTGAATATGTGGATAAAACGGCCGAAAAGCTCCGGGCGCAGGGCGTGAACATCAGCGTGATAAGGCGCGAGGATCGGACGGGGTTCAAGGCCGGGGCGCTCCAAAACGGGCTGAAATACACCGACGCGGAGTTCGTGGCCATCTTCGACGCCGACTTTGTGCCTCCGGTCGATTTCCTCAAGAAAGCGGTGGCGTTTTTCGCGGACAGGCCGAAGCTCGGCCTTGTGCAGGGGCGCTGGACGCATCTCAACGACAAGGCGTCGCTCATAACGCGCGGTCAGGCTATGGGCATAGACGGGCACTTCATGGTCGAACAGGCCGCCCGCAGCTGGAACGGCTGGTTCATGAACTTCAACGGTACGGCCGGTATGTTCCGCATAGCCGCCATCCAAAGCTGCGGCGGGTGGCAGCACGACACGCTGACGGAGGATATGGACCTCTCCTATCGCATGCAGTTGGACGGCTGGGGGACGGAGTACGTGCCGGGCTTGGCCGTGCCCGCCGAGATCCCGGAGGACATGAACGCCTTCAAGAATCAGCAGTTCAGGTGGGCCAAAGGCTCCATACAGACCGCCGCCAAGATCATCCCGTTGCTCATAAAACAGAAGATTCCCCCGTTCAAGTTCATACAAGCCGTGCTCCACCTGACGCACTACGTGGTGCACCCGCTTATGCTGATGCTGGCCATACTCACAATGCCTGTGCTCTTCTTTGTAAAGGTGACGCTGGCCCCCCTCTGGATGGTCATAGTCATAGCGTGCATGATCTTGGCGACAAGCGGCCCCTCCACCATGTACATGGTCTCCCAGCACTTCTTGGGGAAGAAGGTGCGCAAGCAGATATTCCTGATTCCGGCAATGATGCTCATAGGCACCGGCTTGGCCGTAAACAACGGTAAGGCGGTTATAGAGGCGCTGCTGAAGATCGAATCCCCCTTCCACCGCACGCCCAAAAAGGGCCAGGCGAAGATGAAGGCCGGATACAAGCCTATAAAGGATGTAACCTGCCTGTTTGAGATTTTTCTCGGATTGTACTGTTTCACAAGCCTGAAAATATTCATGGGTTACACAAACTTCTTGGTCTCCCCGTTCTTGGCGCTCTACGCCTCGGGATTCTTGTTCGTAGGCATCCTATCCATAGTCCACTTCCGCCGTCCGGAGGTAATCGACATGAGGTTGATACGGTCGAAAGTTCCGGCTCTGGCTAAGGCGCTGTGCTTGGCGTTGTCGCTGTCTTTGGTTTTTATTTGACGGTGAAAAAAAAGGTTTTTTATGCGGGCGGGCGCTATATTTATACAGTGGGGCGTATAAACCGGTATCGGCAAGGGGAGGTCGGCATGCGCAGGGCGATTTTTCTATTAATGCTATCTATCCTATTAACCCTAATTGTCGTCCCTTCCGCCGTCGCCGCCCCGCACGGCGGCGACCGGTTCGATTTGGCGCAGCCCGACGGCTCCTTAGTTCCCGTGCGCGTCTTCGGCGACGAATTTTACCAAGACGTGGAGAGCTTGGACGGTTTTACGCTTATCCGCGATTCCGACGGGTGGATTTGCTACGCTTCGCTTAGCGCCGACGGCTCCGAGTACGTGTCGACCGGCGTTCGCTACGCCGGCGGCGTCCGCGCGGTTCCCGGTCTGCGCAAGGGGTTGCGGATCGGTAGCGCCTCTGTTCTGAAAAAGCATCGCGGGAACAGGGATGTTTTGGGTTACGATGAGCTTACGGCCCCCCGCCCCGAGTTGCGGCGGACGGAGCCGCTCTCAAAGTCGGCGGCGGTTCGCAGGGTCGTCGGCTTGACGTTGCTCGTCGAGTTCCCCGACCAGCGGTCAAACATCAAGCGGGCGGACATGGAGGACTTTTGCAACAGGGAGGGCGGCGTGAACGGCAAGAACCCCGCCGGATCGGTCCGCGACTACTATTACAGCGTCTCAAACGGTCTTTTGGATTATGTGAATATCGTCACCCCCTTTGTCATGCTCGACAGCAACTTCGCCTACTACGACCGCGGCGATAACTATCAATATGTCCCGCTGTTTTTGACCAACGCGTTGAACAAGCTTAAGGCGAGCGGTTTCGACATAAGCGGGGTTACCACTGATATTGCCGGGGCGGGCGGCAACCGCCGCGAGGTCGTTATGGCGCTCAACATATTCTACGCCGGTTCCACCAAACAGGGGTGGTCGAACGGGCTTTGGCCGCATTCGGGCGCCATGACCGGCACGCCGGCCTCCGTTACTGTAAGCGGCGTGAGGTTCTACAGATACCAGTTGTCGAACCTCGGCAACGGCACCGTCCCGCCGAACATAGGGACTTTCGTGCACGAGAACGGGCACTTGGTCATGGGGTGGCCCGATCTATACTCATACGAGTCTCCGGCGCACTCCAACGGCGTGGGGAATTGGTGCGTCATGAACTCCAACAGCGCGGCGACGCCGCAGCAGCCCAACGCCTACCTGCGGGATCTGGCCGGTTGGATAGACGTTACGGCGATCACCGACGCCTCGTCAGGTATTTTTAGGATGCCCTCCAACGCGCACCAAGCGTTCAAGTACTCAAGGAACGCCAAGGAGAGCTACTACATAGAGGCGCGCAGGCGCACCTCCTCCGCCGTCGATTCGCGCAACGCGGCTATCCCAAGCAGCGGGCTGCTTATTTGGCACGTCCACACGGACGGCAAGAATACCGACCCGTCCAAAGGTTTCCCGCTTATATCGCTTGTGCAGGCCGACGGCCGCAACGACCTGGAGAGGAAGGCGAACAGCGGCGACGCCGGCGACCCCTTCCGCGCGCGGAACAACAACGCCTTCAGCAAGACGACCTCCCCCGCCGCCGCCTACTACGACGGCACCTTGTCCAACATCAACATAAGCGAAATAAGCGACAGCGGCGCCGAGATGACATTTAAGGCGGGCAATCTGTCGCCGTCCACGCCTACGTCGGTCGCGATATCCGCGAGTCAGTTATCATACGGCGTCAAAGCCTCCCCGTCCGGAGCAGTCACGTTCACCCTGCCCGCCGCCGCCCGCGTAACCCTGAAAGCCTACGACGCCCGAGGCAAACAAGTGGCGGTACTGGTTGACGGAGTTAGAAGCGGCGGGAAGCATAGTGTAAACGCCAAAATGATGGGACAGGGCCTATATATAATAAGGATGAAGAGCGGGGAATATACTAAAGAAGTTAGAGTTCGGAGTGTTAGGTAAAAGATGTCTGAACTAGAATTAGTAGGATTTAAAGGATTATAGGATTAAGAACACGAGATGTGTTGACGTTGCGACGCGAAGCGGCGCTTGTTTATCGTCGGGGCGTTGCGGGGCGGAGCCCCGCAGGGTGGGTAGCGGAAAACAAAAATGGGCAAAGCCCATTTTTGGTTGGAGCGAGGGAGGG
>Ga0268262_10000315_pt1 | contig 64914 bp, 60 predicted proteins | sample TergutNc150P3_FD_190354 | JGI IMG/M metagenome (GOLD analysis project Ga0268262, IMG submission 190354) | Nasutitermes corniger P3 segment gut microbial community from laboratory colony in Florida, USA - Nc150 P3 (SPAdes) (version 2) | ecosystem: Host-associated > Arthropoda: Insects >... | reverse complement strand
TATTTGGACGAGTTCTGTTATCGCTTCAACAGACGTTTCTTTCCAAAAGGTATTTTCCCAAGGCTGGTTAATGCTTGCCTCTCTACTGGCAAAATTACCTTTAATGAGCTAATTGGATAGCCATGTTTGCAATTCATGAGAGTCCTTGATTTCAGATCAGACACAGTTACACAGCCAACACCGGAAATGCGCGCGGATATGGCCGCAGCTGAGGTGGGGGATGATGTTTTAGAGCGCGACCCGACGATGGATCGCTTGGAACGCAGGGTGGCCGAGATGCTTGGCAAAGAGGCCGCGCTGTGGGTTCCTACAGGCTGCATGTCCAACCTGATTAGTCTGATGATTCATCTCAGGCGCGGTGACCGCTTTCTGGCTCCAGCCCAAGCCCATGTGCTTGATTCTGAGCTGGGCACATCTGCCTGGATGGCTCTGGGGATGCCTGTAACCCTCCCGTGGGAGGGAGGCCCAGGCCGCGTCACGCCAGCACAGATCATTGCCGCCGCAGGGTCTCCTGGGCCTTACTATTCATTACGCACTACACTATTGTGTCTGGAAAACACGCACAACTTCGCCGGCGGCACTTGTCTTAACGCCGCTGACCACAAGGCTTTGATTTCCGCCGCTCAGTCAAAGGGGCTGAAAGTTCACCTGGACGGCGCGCGCCTGTGGCACGCTTCTGTGGCAACCGGAGATACCATCTCTGATTTGGCCTGGGGAGCCGACACGGTCTCTGTTTGCCTTTCAAAGGGTCTGGGAGCGCCAATGGGTAGTCTTTTGGCGAGTGACAAGGGCACTGTGGAAGAAGCCCGCAGAATACGCAAAATGCTTGGCGGCGGTGTGCGTCAGGGTGGTGTAGTCGCGGCCGCCGGTTTGAGAGCGCTGGAGCATATTGACGATTTGGCGAAAGACCACGACAGGGCGGCCAGGCTGGCGGAGGGATTGATTTCCATAGGCTTTCAGCCGACGAAGCCCGAAACCAACATACTGTTTGTACCCGTTCCCAGACCTGCCGAAGCCATGACCCACTTGGAATCAGCAGGCATTCGCTGTCTGCCAGTAGGCGGCGCCCTGCGCTTTATAACCCACCGCGACCAGTTGGACAGCGATGTGGATGAAGCGATTGTCAGGTTCAAGCCGCTGGTTTCCGCACTGCTGAATTGTACCGCAGCCTTGCGCTAGTACAGCGCACGTTGCTATTTATACTTCCAGCGTGTTCATCCCAAAAAATCATATAGTAATTTTCGTTTGTATTGCTCATAGTAGTTCAATCACAAAAATTTGAACTGCTGTATCGGACAAAAATAACGTACATATTCGCTGTTTCTTACATTGATTTAACAGTTGCTTTACACGGCTCTCGGATTATCTGTTTTGATGACCGCGAATGGTCCTTTATTTGGAGAACGCATGTTCAACTTGAGAAATACATCTATAGTTTCGCTGCTTTTGATTGCCGGTCTGCCTGCCGCGGCGCAAGCGCCCAAGATCAGCGGCCTGGTTCAGGTCTGGTACACACAGATGCTGGATAACAATCTCCGTCTTAACTCCCCCACGGGTCCTTACGATATACGTGGCGAGTTCAGGGAAAACACCTTTACGGTCAGGAGAACAGAAATCAAGCTGGCAGGTAACATTGGCGACAATGTTGACTACGAGGTCATGTTTGACCCAACAATCACATCTCTTCCTGTTCTACAGGATGCTTCGGTCAAATACAAGCTGCCCTTTAACTTTGATGTCAAAGTCGGCCAGTTCAAAAACCTTCAGACACTTGAAGGCCTTACTTCCTCATCGGAACTGGTGCTGATCGAGCGTTCACAGATGGCCAAGAGATTTGGCGACGTAAGAGATCGGGGCGCGGTAGCGAGCCTTGGCTTTGGCGATCCCAAAGCTTTCGGCGCTCGTCTCCATGTCGGACTATTCAACGCCAATACCAAGAACAATGACAACAACGCGCAAAAGGACGTGGTTGCCAGGCTTGAAATGAACTATGGCAAACCGCATAGCTTTGGCGCATATACATTGCAAGGCTCAAGTAATCTGCTGTATAACACGGCGGGAGCGTCTTTTAAGGAAGGCCCTGACGCGGCTGCAGTAAAGGACAATAATGATAAGACAAACCAAATGGGTGCTTATTACCGCTTCCAAAATGAAAAAATCCACTTCTCCGCGGAAATGATCACTGGAACTATCGGAAGGCTCTATCAATCTTTAGGTTCCATACACGCTAACAGAAAGCATTTGGATCAGAGTTTCCTCGGCTATGTGGCGACAGGTGCTTACACATTCGGCAAGCACTCCCTGATTGCCCGTTACGACATGTTGAATTACAACTCAGGCGACAGTTGGTACGGAGATACCAACCCATACGTGAATACGGCCAATGGTACCGACTACACACCGCATTACACCGAGATCACGCTTGGCTACACATACGCTTTCTTGCCAGAGAGAATCAGGGCTGCCAACATCAAGGTCAACTATGTGATGCGTAGCAAGAACTTCTTACAGCCAAGAGCCGGACAAACTGGCGAACAGGGCGGAGATACTTTGTATTTCTGTTTCCAGACCAGTTTTTAAAAAGCTGGCTCCAGGAGAGCGGTTTAAACAAAGCTGAAAAACAGTGTTCAAGCTGTTTTTCAGCTTTGTTGACGAATAAACAATTTTATTATATTGTTACGAGTGGTTTTTTGGAGAACTTAATGACCAACTTGAAAAACGTTTCCGCAGTAGCTCTGTTACTGATAACGGGTATTCCCGCCGCCGCTCAAGCGCCCAAGCTCAGCGGCCTCGCTCAAATCTGGTATTCGCAGATGATGGACAATAATCTTAGGCTTAACACACCATATAAGTATTATAATCTGTCTCCCCATGCGGAAAACGGGTTTTCGCTCAAGCGGGTGGACGTAAAGCTGAATGGCGGTTTCGGCGATGTTGAATACGAAGTCATGATGGATCCGACGATTACTAGCCTTCCTATTTTACAGGACGCCACTGTCAAGTACAAGATGCCCTACAATTTTGAAATTAAAGTTGGCCAGTTCAAGCCGCTTCAAACACTTGAGGCTCTTTCGCCTTCCTCCGAAATAATGTTGGCCGAACGCTCAATGCTTGCTCGCGTCTTTGGCGATGTAAGGGATCGGGGTATTACAGCGAGCGTTGGATTTGGCAGTTCAAGCACCTTTGGCGGCCGCTTTCATGTCGGACTATTCAACGCGAATGCCAAAAGCAATGACAACAACGCGCAAAAAGACATTGCCGCCAGACTGGAAATGAACTTTGGCAAAGAGCATTTATTTGGCGTATATACACTGCAAGGCTCCACTAATCTGGAAGACAAGGGCGCTCTGGTAGCAAGGACTTTTGCGGGAACAAACGCTCCCACATCCGTTGAAGTTTTAGACAATAAAGACAAGACATCCAATTTAGGCGCTTTCTATCGCTTCCAGAATAACAGAATCCATGTTTGCGCCGAATTGATCACAGGTGTGCTGGGCAGACGTTACCCATCAATAGGTACATCGGCAACCACAGCAGCCAGAGAACACCTGGATCAGAGTTTCTTAGGCTATGTTGGAACATTGGCTTACACGATAAACAAACACAAATTTGTACTCCGCTATGACTCCCTGAACTACAACTTCGGCGACAAGTGGTACAGCAACAATAACCCGTACTTGATAAACGGCGGTGACTACACGCCCAATTACACTGAAACAACACTGGGCTACACCTACTCCCTCGCCGAACATTACCGTCAGGCCTGCGTTAGAGTCAACTACATCATGCGGAGTAAAAACTTCCTGTGGCCAAGGGCCGGACAGACCGGCGAACAGGGCGGGGATTCGCTCGTGGTTGCTTTCCAGGTTGGTTTTTAGTTTATGTGGATGCAGTGCTTAGTGGGTGATGGTGTTGAAATAATGACGCGGTCGCGCTGCGAAGCATCGCCATAAAAATCAACTACGAGCCATTTGCAAAACTTACATCTTGCAAGTTCAACTTTTCAGGAAAAATATTGGCATTTTGTTTTGTCCATATTTTAGCCCGTATCGTCAATATTGTTTAGCATCCATAGCGTATTCCTGATGTGTACTAAAAGAAGGCCACATGGCAGAAGCACATAGACGACACGACATATAGCAGTTTAGTTTTAGTAGTCCAAAATGTGCAATACATTCATGCGAAACATATTGATAAAATTGGATTCAGAAGCCATGACAATGGCCTACGCCATCTAAAATTGGGGAACTACATATTTAATTCCCCACATATCAACTATCAATAAACAATTAATCTAACACAACAGGAAAACCAATGAGTGCAATTGAAACAATCAAAGAAAAAGATAAATTGCTTAATAATGTTAATTATCAAATTTCTCAACGTCCATGCTGGTTTGCAATATGCAGGGAATTAAGTATGTAGTTCCCTAAAATTGCTATAACAAGTAGCAGGCATTCCTGTAATCCGGCTACCGGACAAAAATAAGCGCAAAGATATCTACCTAAAAAAACAGACAATATAAATTGTAGAGAAAACATAATAAAACTGCCGGCAATAATGCCTTAAAATGTTCCAAGTATGATTAAATAAGGCGAAAAATAAAAAATGAGTATAGGGAAAAATAAAAATGTAACAAGAATAATAATTTTTCTTGTTTTTTGTCTTTTTTTCATTTGATAATGGCCATTCCCAGTCTGGTCTTGAGTTCATCTTCAACGGGGTTCCAGTAATCGTCCCCTTTTTTAACTAAACCGTCCAAACCCTTGCCCATGTCCCTCGGCCTCTTAATATCGGCAAAATCGCCTTGCTCCATGCACTCCATCAGCCCGGTTTCGGCGACATGCTCCATGAATCCCACTGTTTCTGTCAGTACCTGATGGGCGCGCCTGATGATAATTCCACCAGACTTAAAGGTAATTTCATCGTCCAGGTTAGCCATGTTTTTCATTACATATTTGGCGTTATCCAGAGCCAGCGCGCGGTCTTGCATGTGGGGCGTGTGAATGGCCTCAGTCAGCATTCCAAGCAGATGTATGCCCTGATTCGTAAACTTGGAAACGAAGTTGAACAGAGTGTTTTGCACAACGCCTTTGAATATATCCCCGGTCATAAATTTGGTCGGTGGCATGTATTTCAACGGAGCTTCGGGGAATATCTCCCTTGCCATCTGCGCCTGCGCAAGTTCCAGCAAAAATCCGTTCTCTATCTCTGGGTTCATTTCAAAGGCATGGCCCAGACCCATCTGTTTGGGAGACAAACCGGCTTCCAGCGCAAAACGCTCATTCAGAAACTGGCTCGCCAGCACTGTGTGGGCTTTTTCAACCGCATCGGACGTGGTTAGGTAGTTGTCTTCGCCTGTGTTGATAATGATTCCTGCGAAAGCGTTTATCATCCTGCTGAATTTTTGATCTACAAATGTGCGGTACATATTGATGTCACGGAACAGGATGCCGTACATGGAATCGTTTAGCATCATATCCAGTCGTTCCAGAGCGCCCATAGCGGCTATTTCGGGCATGCAAAGTCCTGAAGCGTAATTGGTCAGATATATGTATCTATGCCGGGCCTCAGAGACTTCATCCAGCGCCATGCGCATTATGCGGAAGTTCTCCTGAGTGGCGTATGTGCCGCCAAAGCCTTGTGTGGTAGCTCCATAGGGAACATAATCCAGCAAACTTTGAGCCGTTGTGCGTATTACGGCAATGACATCAGCGCCCTGCTCGGCAGCGGCCTGTGCTTGCTTTATATCTTCATAAATATTGCCAGTTGCGACTATGACATATAAAAGCGGATTGTGATTCTTGTCTTTAAATTGTTTCAGTTTGGCTTCCCTGTGTGAGCTGTTCGTTTCTATACGCGCCAAGTATTGAGCCGTCAGTTGGGCGGCTTTGTTTTCAAGAGCCTTTGGGTCGCCGAGTGGGAATTCTTTGATTTTCAATCCATCTGCGATTTGAGCGTTCAAACCCTCGGGTAACAGCCCTGTTCTCAGCAGCGCGTTTATGTACCAGCGCAACGCGCCACCCTCAAGTCTATTCTTTAGTTGTTCCACTACTATATTGGGAACCGGAACACCATTCGAGTCAGCCCCATCGGCCCCCACAAGGCGCAATGATGCGCGCTCCACAGTCACGGTGGTGTGAGCCTCAATAAAATTCATGATAGGCTTGATTATCCGAACAGCAAGGTCACGTGCTCTGGCAATTTGGTCTTCTGGCAAACCCAACTTATTTTGCATGAAACATCCTTTGTTTATAATTTTATACCAATTTGTGTTCATTTGAAGGCAAATTGGTATGATGGTTCGTCCGTTGCGTAACGGGGGGACGTTTCATAATTATCAGGGCAGAAGTAAGAAACATTAATTGGATTGAAAGAGAGACTTGACATCTTTCAATAATGTGCCATACTATGAACAAATTGAAAGGAGAAAGTCTTGGAAAAAGATGAGCGAAAAGCCAGGATAGCTGTTTTTGTGGATGGGTCGAATTTATTTTACATGCAAAAGGATGCGTTAAATACATTTGTTGATCTTGGTAAACTGCTTGATTTCATTAGAAATTTTGGAGATATAGCCGACGCATATTATTATACAGGGCATGATTCACAAAATGAAGAAAATAAACAACAAGGATTTATAGACAAACTCCCACATTTGGGATTCTCAGTTGTAACCAAGCCCCTTAAAACCTTTCATGATGTATTTGGAAAGACAAGTAAACAAAAGGCTAATCTTGATGTTGAAATTGTGCTTGATATGTTTAATACAATTGATAATTACGATATAGCATTCCTTATTAGCGGCGATGGAGATTTTGTCAGACCAATGGAATTATTGAGGGCAAAAGGGAAAAGATTTAAGATATTAGCCACCGATGGGCATATCGCTCAGGATTTGCTGAAACTTGCCGGTATGCACTATATTGATTTTAGAAATATATTAGACCAGCTCAAAAAAGACTGACTACTTTAAGTCTGAGCCATGATCGTCTGCCCACGCATCAGTTTTATCAGTGAGAATCCCAATAGAATGGCAGTACCCGTATTCAAGATTTCAGCGGCGGGCTGTGCCCAGACGAAGCCATTAAACCCAAACATGTGGTTCAAGATATAGAGCAGCGGGACAAAAAACAAGAGCTGCCGCCCCATAGTGATCACCATAGCCTGTATGGGCTTGCCAAGGGCTTGGAAGGAAACCATCAGTGTCACCTGAGGGCCAACGAATGGCAACGCCCACAAAAAAGGGTTCAATATCGCTGTTCCCGCTTGAATAGTCTGCGCATCACTGACAAAGAAGCTAATAAAGCTCTCTCCAAATAGAGCAAGGATTATGCTCCCAGTCACGCAGAGTCCCGTTGCGTAAATGATCGTCAGTTTGAAGCCCTTTCTCAGGCGGTCAAATTTTTTCGCGCCATAATTGTATCCCGCAAAGGGTTGATAGCCCATGACGAGCGCGAAAACAAGCATAAAGAACACACTGGCCACTCTCATCTGGACACCAAAGCCAGCTACCACGTGATCGCCATAGCTCGCGGAAATGCGGTTGGTAAGGATGTTGGAAACGCTCATGATCATGGCGGTTATTCCAGCAGGGATGCCTATAGACAGTACCTCGATCACCATTTTCTTGTTTGGCCTGAAATCCACTGGCTTTATTGAAAGGGCCGTATCTTTCGACAAAAAATAGTGGACTCCGTATGCAAATGAAGCGGACTGCCCCGCAACAGTCGCCCAGGCGGCTCCCGCCGTACCCATGTTGCACTTCAATATCAAAATTGGATCAAGAATTATGTTCAGCGCGATTCCGATGAGTTGAAGCACCATCGCTTTTTGTGTCGCGCCCTCGCTTCGCATCTGTCCGCTCATCGCGGCCGCCGCCGCTGAAAGGGCCATGAATAGTGCCACGACCGAAAAATAGTCGTCGGTATGGGCAAAAGTGGCGTCGCTGGCACCTACGAGGCGGAGTATCGGCGACTTGAATGCCCATAGCGCGGTGGTCAGCAGAATACCTATCCCAAGTGCGGAGTAAAATGACACAGAACACGTATAGCGCGCTTCATCATTTTCTTTTTCTCCCAGTTTTCGGGAAATATAGCTGGATGCGCCCACTGCGAAGATGTTGCCTAGCGCCTGGGAGATCATGAACAATGGAAAGGCAAGCGAGACGGCCGCAACCATGTTGGTGTCGCCTGTCTGTCCTATAAAAAAGATGTCGGTCATGCTGTAAATTGCCTGCGCCAGCATCGCCGCGACCATAGGCAGCGCTAGGCGTATGATGGCCGTCCCCACGCGGGCGCTTTCCATAAGTTCTATGCCTGTGTGTTTTGTATTCATAAATTCCTCGTAGCTAAAAAACGGGGCTGCCTGTTTTTCATGTTTGTTGACTGTTAAAAAATAATTCAGCGCGCTGAACCAGTTCTTTATCTAAGCCAAGCATTTGGGCTATGGCTATTGCGTCCGAACTCTGTTTCCCATCGTCGGCTATGAGTCTGTAAGACATGTGCCTGGCGATTTCACTTATTGGGTTGGCACCCGGTTCGGTTGGGAGATGTTTTTGTTCTAAGCCCGCCATCCTGAGAAAGCTGACTTTTGGCAGGCGGGGGAGTCTGTGAAAGTGTGTAGAGCATATTACGCAGGAATTTGTCTTTTGAGAAACTGCCTCCAGGATAGCCGCCAGTATGGCTTCCGCCTCGCTTGAATTCGTGGTGCTGGCAAATTCATCCATCAGCACCAGTGTTTCCTCTGTGTCCATGCACATGCTTTGCCATGCGTTTATGAATTGCCGCATCTCAATTCCAAAGCCGGACAGACCTTGGTGAATATGACTGCCACGCCTTTCGCCTATATAGTAGAAAGCCTTGAATATGCGAGTTTCAAATTCATAGGCGGGTACAAAGAGACCCGCCTGAGCCGCTAACTGTAAAAGGGCTGTTGTTTGCAGCACAACTGTTTTTCCGCCCATGTTTGAGCCAAAAATAACTGTAGCGCCCGATTCAAACACGGCGTCTAGCGGGTTGTACTTGACGCCATGTTCGGCGCAAATTGATTCGCAGGGCGGAAATCTGCCTTTCGTGACGCGAATCGAATTTCCTCTGCGCAGACGCGGGCGTGTAAGATCCAATTCAGCGGCCATGCGTGCCCGTGCCCAAGCTAGGTCGAAAGTCAAAGCGGTATTGATGTATTCCGACAGTTTTGGAAATTCGGCATGAACATCTTTGGCGATTGCCTCTAAAACAGCCTCTTCACAAATTCGTTCTCGCTGGGCGAGGTTCTGGCGTCTCTCGGCAAGGGCAATGGCAGCGGCGCATTTGACCGAGCGCACTGAATACAAATTGTCGTCATAAGGCTCTATGATCAATAGATGGGAGGCTGAATCAAGGTCTTTCAAACAATTTTTTGGTACCAACAAAAATGCCCGATTATGAAGGTCAAAGCCATATCGTTCTTTTATTTCAAGTGTAATTTTTGTCTCCAGGGCCTGTGCCTGTACGTCAGTCTCAAGTATTTCGGCCCTTACGTTTGCAAGTTCGGCGCTGTAATCATCTGCTAAGTAAAAGGTTTCAGCGTCTTGTCGGCCCAGATTCATACGGTCTTCCAGTGATTGTGAACGATAATCAAAGCTAAAGACCCGGCGGACTTCTGTGGGCAATTGTTCCATCAGTGCGCGGTAGTTGTACAAAAATTTCTTGATCTGAAAAAGCTCGATCTCATCAAAAAGTCTTTGGTCATGTTCTGGGAGTCTGGGCAATCGCCTTAGGTGATGAGTGATCAGTGCAAGGCGCGCGGGTTCATTTTTCAATTCCCGTATCAGCGACAGCAGTGTGTCTGTCTGATCGTAAATGGCTTCCAGTTGCTCCATGTCAAAAAGCAATTTTGGCGCTTCATGCACGTCACGCCCAAAGGGTGTTTCGGGAACGGCTTTAGCCCATAAATCAAGGAAATTGGCGTAGGTCATGATGTCTTTCATCAAGCCGCCTCAACTTCAAAAGGATTGAAAATAATCCTTGATGATGCCGATGGGACTGCGTCTAAAAATATTTCGCGATTTATGTTCCTGAGAGCAACTACAAAACCTAGGAGCGGGATATGCCGCCGCACGGAAATTTTTAATCGCTGTGACGCGCGTTTAAAGGAAACCGCATCCAAGAAACAATCGCTGAATGTGCCTATAGAAATTTGCCTGACTTCTTTTGGAATGGACTCTAATACCGGCACGGTCAGCGGCCCTTCGACACGCAGTTTAGCACCTGTTTTCTGTTCATAGTCATCTAGGGGCAGACTCAGGAGCACGGAAATCAATTCAATATTTTCGGCCACGCGCCGAAAATTAGCGGTGTCCACCTGGGCGCAGTACAAGAATTGAGAATCCGGCAGGGCGCTCACCTGTGTAATTCGACCTGCGGCACCGTCAATCAACATGGAATTAACTAATTTGTTTTCACGTATAAAATCTATGGCCGAAACCAGTTGACTGAAATGTTCCGGCCCAACCAGAGCTACGGCGCCAGCCCGCACTGAGCGGGCAAGGCAGAGGCGTCCAATGGCCGAGCGTCCAGGCAGCGCTTCTATGATGTCTAAGCTGGCATAGGATGAGCGGGCCAGTGGAATGGAAGTTATGAGAACATCTTTGGGCCTAACCTGGATAACAGGCGATTGGCCATTGGCGCCATCAAGGCCGATTGTGAAAATACCAACAGGCCCCGTCTTTTGGGCCTCAGCCACAGCCGCCCCAAAGAGAGTCGTTTTGCCTGACCCTTTGCCAAAGCCTGTAAAGACCGTGAGGCGGCCACTTAGAAAATCAACATTTGGAAACATCACTCAAAATGCCTGCGTTTTCTGGAGAGATCAGCAGGTTCCAGACAGAGTCTGTTCCCGGACAACAGAGCGGCCACGCCCTCTTTTGCGCCGTACAGTTTCGGGTCGCCTGGGTCTTCGGCCGCTGTCTGAGTGTCTGCATTGGATATTGGCCATGTGTATGTGGTGATAACACCTTCGTAATTGCGCAGTATCGCACGCCCATCGCCAAGCGAGATCAGATAGTTGGGCATAACCGGTATTTTCCCGCCGCCGCCGGGCGCGTCAACCACGAAAGTCGGCACTGCCAGGCCGGTTGTGTGTCCGCGAAGGTTTTCAATTATTTCTATTCCCCTGGAAACGCTCGTGCGGAAATGGCTTATTCCCTGCGACAAGTCGCACTGATATATGTAATAGGGCTTAACGCGGATCGAGAGCAGCTTGTGAACAAGTTTTTTCATTATTACAGGATCGTCGTTAATACCTCTCAGGAGCACGCTTTGATTCCCCAGTGGAATACCGGCGTTGGATAATTTTGCACATGCCTCCCTGGCCTCCTCCGTAATCTCCTTTGGGTGATTAAAGTGAGTGTTCAGATACACCGGGTGATATTTTTTAAGCATATTGACCAGATCATCCGTGATGCGCTGCGGCATGACCACTGGCATTCTTGTGCCTATACGGATAATTTCAACATGGTCTATTTCTCTTATACGTTTAATGATTGATTCCAGCTTGTTATCAGGCAGTACAAATGGGTCACCGCCGCTTATAAGTACATCTCTTACTGTTGGTGTACTTTTTATGTAGTCTATCGCCTTTTGAACATTTTCTTCCGGCATATCAACATCTGTATGGCCTACAAAACGGCGGCGCGTACAGTGCCGACAATTCATGGAGCATATGTTTGTAACAAGCAACAGAACGCGATCAGGGTACCTATGCGTCAATCCCGGAACGGGGCTGTCTATATCTTCATGAAGTGGATCGCTTAAATCTGAAGCATGATCACATAATTCCGCCACTATGGGCACTGATTGCATACGCACTGGACAATTCGGGTCACTGTGATCCATTAATGCGGCGTAATATGGCGTTATTTCCATCGTAAATTTATTTAAACATTTTTTGAGATTTTCTTTTTCCTGACTTGTTAATATTATTACTTTTTCAAGCATTTCAACTGTATGAATATTATTTTTAAGCTGCCAGCGCCAGTCGTTCCACTGTTCAGGCGCAATGTCTTTGAATAAATCTATAGAGCGCCAATCAACAGGATTATATTTCATGTTTATATTCAGCCTTTCCTTAATTTCAGCATGGCGCGCACGTCATCGGGCCTGGCGACATCTCTGCCGCAGTCACTTGCGATCCGCGCTGCTCTTTCAACTAATTCGGCATTGCTCTTGGCAAGCCTCCCTTTGGAATAATAGATGTTATCCTCAAATCCGACCCTGATATTGCCGCCCAGAGCCAGCGCGCCATAAATGGCGTCGAGGTTGGCTTTGCCCCCAATGCCCATAGCTGTCCAAAACGCGCCACCGGGCAGTTTACGAACAAAGAAATCCAGAACATCCACTTCGTACTTGACAGCACCAGGAACATTTAATACCAAGCCGTAGTGATACGGTTCGTCCAGCAAGCCCTCCTTTATGAGTGTCTGACTGGCATATACATGACCGAGGTCGAAACACTCAAGCGTTGGCCTGACGCCGTGTTCTTTCATCGCGGCGGCAAATTCGCGCATGATGGGCAGGGTATTGACGATGTAATCATCGCCGAAATTGACTGTACCGCAGTCAAGGCTTGCCATTTCAGGTTTCAGCGTAACGGGCTGAAGGCGTTCCTCCGGCGTCATGCCAACGGCGCCACCAGTTGTGGTTTCAATCACTATGTCGCACTTGGAGCGTACCAAGTCTATGGCCTTTTTGAAAACGGCTCTGTCCTGCGTAGGAGTTCCATCGTCTTTTCTGACGTGCAGGTGCAAGATTGACGCGCCGGCTTCCCACGCCTCAAAAGCTCCATTCGCGATTTCCTCCGGTGTTATCGGAAGGGCTGGCTGCTGCTCCCGCGTTGTTTCAGCCCCTGTGATAGCGCAAGTGATGATCAACTTATTGCTCATGGCTCGGCTCCCGTCGGAAATGTCACTGGATATTTATTGTTCCGATAACTGAATTAACTGTATCAGGTTTCCGCAGGTATCCTCAAAAACAACAAGTTTTAAATTATCGGCTTTAATCGGCTCACTGCGGAATTTGACATCGCGGGATTGCAACATCTTGAATTCCGCGTCAATATCTTTTGTTACGAAAAGCGCGGCTGGAATACCTGCGTCAAACAAGGATTTTTGATATGTTTTGGCCGGGGGGAAAGCCGAAGGCTCCAGTACCAGCTCAACGCCATTGATTCCATCGGGATGAGCTACTGTAATCCAACGATACTCCCCTGCCGGTACATCAGCTATTTTTTGAAGCCGAGAACAGAAGTTTGACATCTTCCCCTGTCTAAAGGCAGGGGATTCCTGCTACGGTATCTTTACCGGCATAGCCGGTATTGATCGTTTCGGTGAGTTCCTGCTTCAACAAGTGGCCTGACTGCACCATCTCTCCACAGGCTGACACGGCTTGCCCAGCCGCCAGAATGTTTAGCGCGGCGTTATGATCCGCGTTGTCTGTGTACCCACAGGCCATGCAATGAAATTTTGCCTGTGTTACACGGTTTTCTTTGTGTGTATGTCCGCATTTATGGCACATGCGGCTTGTGTTCTTTGGGGGAACGGCTATGAACAGTCCTCCGCTCCATGACAGTTTGTATTCAAGCTGTCTGCGGAACTCGAACCATCCTTGATCCAGAATAGCTTTGTTGAGTTTGGATTTGGCTCCCGTTCCTTTTTTGGAGCGCGTCATTTGTTTTACTTTCAAATCCTCCATACACACCATCGCGTGGTTCTTGCTTATGGCTGTTGAGGATTTATGCAAATAGTCCCTCCTTACGCTGGCGATTTTTGAATGAAGTTTTGATACTTTAGCTTTGGCTTTCTTCCAGTTGCTGCTGAATTTCTGCTTGCGACTCATGGCCCTTTGGTATTTGGCAAGGCGCTTTTCATGCTTTTTGAAACTATTCAGCGGTTTCAGATACGTTCCGTCTGACAGAGCCGCGAAATTAGTTATTCCCATGTCTATTCCAATGGCGGTTTCTGCTGTCGGTATTGGATTTGGTGTTTCTCTTTCGGTTTGGACGGATACGAACCATTTGTCTGCTGAAAGTGAGAGTGTGACGTTTTTGAGCGCGCCTTCTGTATTCCTGCTCTTTCTGTATCTGATCCAGCCGAGTTTGGGCAGAAAAATTCGGCTGCTCTGTTCATCCAGCTTTATTTGTTTTGGTTCTGGATAGCGGAAACTGTCGTTTTTCCCTTTTTTCTTTTTTTGGGGAAAATCGGCTCGTTTTTGAAAGAAGTTCAGATAAGCTCGTTCCAGGTCTTTTAGTTTCTGTTGTAGTGGGTGTGCGGGAGATTCTTTGAGCCAGGGAAATTCTTTTTTCCATTTTGTGAGCGTTTTGCACAGTTCGGCATAGCCAAGTTTCTTTTCGCCGGATTCATGGCGTTGTATTTGCAATTCCAATGCTTTGTTATAAACGTATCTGCAACATCCGGCAAATTGGCGCATCAGGCGTTGTTGTTCGCCGTTTGGTCTCAACTCAAAGCGATAGGCTTGAATACGTTTCATAAATATCCATTATACAATGCCGACTTTATCAGGCGATTTAGTCCCTAAATCGCCGCGCTATCCATCCCCGCCCTGAAGGACGGGGCTTTTCACGCAATCTGGGTAAAACTTCATTGCCTTTTCCTGGTCGTCCACCAGTAAGCTGACGAATTTGAGCCGCATGTATTTCCTCTGTGCTTATTTTATTTTATCGGATATTCGTCCATAACTATCTCCAACGCCTCGCGGATCGCTTTAATAGCTTTTCCTAAATCGGCCTCGCTATGCCTGGCGCTTATGTACCAGTGATGATATGGCTGAATAAATAACCCCCGGCGTATGGTCTCCGTGTAGAAGCGCTCTCGGCGTTCTTTGTAGAAATTATCTACTTTGTTAAAAGTCAGGAATGGCATTGGCGGAATACCGCTGACTTGTACGGGAGCATTGCTAGTTTTTACTATGTCTTCCAAAGCTGTCAGGAAAGCCCTGCCTTTTTCCCAGACGATACTGATGATTTTGTCCCGCTGTAGTATTTCAATGCACTTCAAGGCGGCGGCCATTTCCAGGCTGTTGGGAAAAAATGTTGAACTGATAAATACTTTCTTTTCGCATACGTCCATGAACCTGGATTTGCCAACTACAGCGCTGATCGGATAGCCGTTGGCCATGGCCTTGCCAAATGTACTCAGATCGGGTGTGACGCCATAGTGTTCCTGCGCGCCACCCAAGGCCACGCGGAAGCCTGTGCGGATTTCATCAAAGATGAGTACCGCCCCATACTTATCCGCCAAAACCCGCACGGATTGTAAATAATCTGTCGGCGGGGCCATGACGGGCTTGGCTAGAGGATGGCCGACGGGTGTGATAATGATTCCGGCGATGTCGTCTCTATGAGTTTTGAGCTTTGTCTCCAGGTCATTGAGGTCGCCGTATTCAAACTCAACAGTCAAGTCCTGTACGCACTGCGGAACTCCACCGTGGACTTCCACAGCCCAATCGTGCCAGCCGTGATAACCGCATCTGAAGATAGTATTTTTATCCGTGTAGCCCCTGGCTATACGCACGGCTACACTTGTGGCGTCCGACCCTGTTTTTACAAGGATCACTTTTTCGGCGCTGGGAATTATATCAATCAGTTTTTGTTCCAGTTCATTTTGTATGGGCTGAACTAATGAAAAGCAGAAGCCTTTTCCCATTTGGGCTATTACGGCGTCGTTAATTTCGCTCTCGTCATAGCCCATAATGATGGGGCCGTACGCACATAGCATATCAATGTAGTCATTGCCATCAACGTCTAAAATATGTCCGGCATAGCCGCGTTCCAAGAATATCGGGTACTCGCCTGGTATGAAATTGTAGGGACGGCGTATGCCCATCATCCCGCCGGGCGATAGTCTTTGTGATTCCTCATACATCTGTGTTGATTTTGTAAGATTGAGCTTTGGCGCCGACTGTGGCATGAAAGACCTCCCTGTGTTGCTTTGTCTAATTGTTATAGCCGTTCGGCTTAGAAAAGTTGAACGGCTACGTTATACCAATTTGCATTCGCAGGGATGCAAATTGGTATAAGGCAGCGGGAACCGATGCCCGCAAGTTTTTGAAAAAGCTGGGTTTCCCAGTTTTTCAAAAACTTTTGCGTAAAGCGTTCGATGTCAATCGAACGCAAATTGGTATTAAACATATTTTTCCTCAAACAAGTTGCGCAGACTTTGATTTTCTCTCAATTCCCAAAGCGTTATTTCGGCGTGGTCTTTTGTAAAGCCGTTGCCAACGATCATGGTGATGTCTTTGCCAACGCCCTCGGCCCCGAGCGCGGCTTTACCGAAATGAGTCGCCATGCTGAAGAAATAGACTATGCCTTCCTGACGGCATGGCAGAATTGTCGCCATTTCAGTATTCGGGACATTCACACAGTTAAAGACCACATCGTAATCGGCTCCGGAATTGGCAGTCAGAACTTTTTGCAGTAGCGCAACGGGCTTGGTCGCGTCCTCAACAACAATTTCGTGGCATATTTTGAGTGACTTCAGAATATCAGCGTCCTGGGGCAAATAGACATTGCCAACCACACGTCCTGTCGGCCCAACGCGCTTCATGGCTTCATATCCCACCAACATTCCTGACTTGCCTCCGGCTCCCAGTATCAGGACGCTCTGTCCCGGTTTTACGAGTTTGGCGGCCTGGGCCGGCGCGCCGGCAACGTCCAGGGCGGCAAGTGCCAGACCTTCGTCCATATCAGCGGGCAGCTTGGCATATATGCCGGATTCAAATAGAATCGCCTGTCCCTCAATCTCAACTCGGTCTATTTCAGGGCGAATGCAGTTGATTTTGTTGATTTTTAATGGAGTGAGACTCAGTGATACCAATGAAGCGATACGGTCGCCTGCCTTTAGGTCTCTTCCAGTAAGAGCGCTTCCAACTCTTGCCACTGTGCCAATGAACATGCCGCCTGAACCCGTGACAGGATTTTGCATTTTCCCGCGCCGAGAGACGATGTTAAGTATCTCGGTCTCCAGTTTTTTGATATCGCCGCCCGTGACCTCCTCCAGTTGCGTGAAACTCGCGGAGTCAATATTGAGAGCCGTCACATCCACAAGTATTTCATTGTCATAGAAGCGCGACATATCGTTGTCCAGATGCGCGGCCGGTTGGGGAAGTACTCCCGAAGGCTCAATCACTCTGTGTGACCCGTACTTACAGCCCAAACCCATTTGAATCCTCCAAATTCTATTGTAGCAGTTCAGCTTTTTGTAGGTAGAAGTGCTATACAAGGATTTGCAAACAAATGCTTGCTACGCATTGCTTGTAGGCTGGCTTTGCCCGCCGTTAAGCGAGCAATATGGTGATCGCCCTTGATAAACGGTACAAATCTACAATCTGTAATAAAGTAAAGCTACCCACTTTTGCGCTCCATTATCGGCACAATCTAACTCATTCCCACAATCACAGAGGCGAGCTAATTTACTTTTTAAACACCTTCCCTTGGGGCTAAAGTGTTCTGGTTTTGAATTCTGTTGACTATATTACGTGCTTCTTGCAAAACTCTGCGGTACGTCTGCTCCCGACCTTTCGCCGTCTCTGGTTGGATTTCACAACTTGTTTACTGACAATATTTTACGCCAGAGCCTACTCCGGTCGGGCGCAGCCTACCAACTCCGTTGGACTTGCAAAACTAACGTTTTGCAAGTGGCTATTACTTAAGTAACGCTTTTACTTCTGCCGGTAGTTCAAAGACAGATACGGGAATGTCCACGTTATTTTTAATGTCGGTCATTGTAATGGTCATGGTCTGACCCGCGACCTTTTGAATAAGTTGGAAAGGCACCAGAACGCCGTCAACACTTCTGTAATCTTTATTGAGGACTACGGAGGAAACGGATCCCATTTCTGATTCCTGCGTGGAGTCTGTCCTGATCAATAGACCTGTCGCCACAGAATAGTAGCGGGTACTCACCGTGCCGATTTTGGACGTGATTACGACTTTGTAACACGCTTCGCCCTCTATATTTTCAATGCCCTGGGTTTCCACCTTTGTGTACCTGGCTCTCCAGTCATAATCATGGAAATTGGCGCCGAACAGCGCCTCTTCAGCCGCTTTGCCTCTTTTTATGGAGGGGCCTTGTATGGGGCTATAGCTCCAGGCAATTTTGCCATCGCTGCCATCTGACATTTTGCCAATGCCGGGAATTTCCATTTCCATCAGTACCAGATTGGGTTCAGAGCCGTACATTGTCGCGCTTCCCTTGATCCCCATACCGCTGATTTCAAAGGTACCTTTGGCGATGGTGTTTTTGATTTTTTTATAAATTTCAATGCCGCCTGTCACTTCATAGTACTTGTCTAAAATGGATTCTCCCGAGGGTAGCCGCGATTGGGCCGCGGCAGGAACTACTGGTGTAGAGGGAGTGTTGGGTGCGGAAGGAATGGTGGGCGCATTTGCCTTTTTACAGGCGGGTAAAAACGGAACGCCCAGAGCAATCATACAGGCAAGAAATTTGTGTTTAAGCATGTATCCTCCTTGAGGGGAAAAAACAAAAATGTTACTGAGCTTTAATCCAAGCAATGGCCTTATCCATTATGGGGTCTTTTCCGGCGAGTAGTTCTTTTTGCGTTATCCCGACTATTTCGTCAGGCGCAAGCCCCAATCCCTCTAAAGGTTTACCGCCTTCGGAAATATAGTTGGCCAGTACGTACTGAAAACCATCGCCGTTGGGCAGGCGCGAAAAGGCTGATGGCAGAGCGGCACCGGCAGTGTGTGTTCCAAAGACGCGGGCACGCTTCAAGTCCTGCATTCCACCCGCGAATATCTCTGATGTAGAGGCTGAACAACCGTCAACCAAAACGGCAAGAGGAGCCGACGTGGCGTTTGGGCGCGGAGATACCACAAAATTGATTGTTGCCCCGCGCATAAACATAGTTCCGAGTTTAAGGCCCCGCTGGTTTGTAAACCAACCTGCGGCACCCATAGCCATACCGCCGATACCACCAGGATTCCCCCGCAGGTCAATAATGAAACCTTTGGCGCGTTCCGTATCGGTCATAATTTCAGAAAAAGCTTTGACGACTGCTTCGGGGTTAAGCCACATATTGAACTTGATGACTCTGATGTCGTCTTTTGTGGCGCTGGTTTCCACCCAGAAATAATTTGAGGGCATATTGCCGAAAGCGATTTTATCGCCTTTTGGCTCAACCCTCTCCAATTTGAGCTTTTTGGCGTTTCTGCCATCATTAAATTCAACTTCGACAGGCTCTGAGGAGTGACCATTGATTAATGACTCAATGGCTCTGGAAGCCATTAGGTCTTTAATTGTGCTGCTTGAGTAATGTTCTTCAATGCGCTTGATAATGGAATCCACAGTTCTGCCATTTACTTTGAGTATTTCCCAGCCTGGCGCAACACCTGCTTTTGCGGCGGGATAATTGGCTTCAACCCGAAATACAATGGCTTGCCCGTTCAGGACACGTACATAAATGCCTGGAGTATAGCCGCCGGGCTTGTGGCTGTCAGCACTCCCATCACTACTTTGCATGTCACTATAGGCCAATGCCGGAATAACGCCAATATGGGTCTGTTTCAACAATCCCAGCATTTCGTTCATGATATTGCGGCCTTCCTCTTCAGAGGAGGCGCTGTCAATGCGTGGTTTGAATTGGTTATAAACACCTTGCCAATCTAATCCGCCGAGCGTTGGATCGTAGTGCTTGTCCCTGACAGTCGTCCAGACTTCCTCAAAAGAAGCCACAAGCAACCTTTTTCGCTCAGGGCTGAGTTCGTCGGAAAGAGCGGCAAAACAAATGATGGCCGCTATAGCTGAAATTGAGTAGCGCAAAAAATCGTGCATAGTTCACCAAAAGCCTACAGATTATTATACAATGAAACATTTCATATGGACTTGTTATATTTTTCAAGGCATACAGACACATGTTGAAAGAGTTGAAGCATAAAAAGCGACTTGGCCAACATTTTTTGATAAATAAAGGTGCCATCGGAACTATCTGTGGTGCGGCTCTGGCCTCCCCAGCGCCTTTAATAATTGAAATCGGGCCGGGGGATGGGGCGATTACGGGTACTCTGCTGAGTGATGGCCGTCCACTGTGGGCTGTGGAATTGGATGTTGACGCATGTCAATTTTTGGCTCAACGCTACGGTGGACTGCAAAATTTCAATATCCTGCGCGGGGACGCCGTTTCTGTTGAATTGCCTGATTCGCCCAGCCTGTGCGTTGTCGGCAATTTACCGTATAATGCGGCCACGGCTATTCTCACAAGATTTTTGATTGAACCCCTTCCTTGGGAGCGTATGGTGCTGATGTTTCAACTGGAAGTTGGGCAAAAGCTGATGGGACGTCCAGGCGAAAAATCCTACGGCCCACTATCAGTACTGGCTCAAGCCACGGCCAATCTGAAAACGCTCATTAAATTGGGGCCGAACAGCTTTGCCCCACCGCCAAGCGTTGATTCAATAGTGCTGTTATTTGAACCCAGACCAGACAGACCAAGCCTGGCTGAACGAAAGGCCTTGTTGTCAATACTACACCGCAGTTTTGCCCACAGAAGAAAGACACTCGCCAATAATTGGTCATCGTTTTTATCGGGCGCGCAAATTGATTCTATCTGTAATACAGCCGACATATCCGCCTCATCGCGCGCCGAAGCCATACCACCAGCAAAATGGGTGGAAATAGCGCGATTTGCATATCATCTTTTCTTTAACTGAATCAAAGAATTTTTAGCTGTTTGAAAAATACTGTACAGAGCTTCCTTTTCCGCAACGGATAAATCGTCTGATGTTATGTCGGCAAGGAGCGATGATGCAAGCACTCGCTCGCGCTCACTCAGTTCTGTCCATCGCTCAAGCGGCAGCCCGGGCGGTGGATTAGTGGGAGCATCTAAAAATTCAACAACGGAACAGCCAAGCACACTTGCGATGTGAGTCAGAGTGTTGATGTGAGGCCGTTTCCTTGAGGTATCCTGCAAAAATTGGCGTAACGTATCCTCACTAAGATTAAACAAATCAGCGGTTATATCCATTCTTATGGCTCCGCGTGGAGTCAAAAGCCCATTTTTTCTGCAAAATTCTTTGGACCTCTCAGCAAAAATACTTTGTTGAGGCCAATTCTTGTTCATAGGTTTTACCCAAACAAAAAAATGTCAGGGCATGAAGTAATTAAATTATTGACATGACAATTGATTTAATTATACTTATTCTGAACAGACAAATTCATCTAGCTAGATGCTAGTTTTTTTCAGGAGCTCCAATGCTTACTCTTCAACCTAATTACAAATCGCTCGTCAAAAACAGTGTTAACAATAACACAGTCAGAATGGGTATCGTCATGGCTCTGACGGCCATGATAGTAGCGACCCCATCTCTCAGTGGCGCGACCAATACACCGACTGTCAATAATGTTGTTGAAAGCTACCAGTCAAACAAGAAGCGCATGGGTGTCCCCGCTTTCGAAACAGGTTCCATCAACAAAGATTACGGTATTCGGATGGCGGATCTTTTGATTACTGAACTCATGCAGAACAGGAACTACGACCTGATCGAACGCAGTCAGCTCAACAAGGTGATGGAGGAGCAGGGTCTTGGAGCATCTGGCATCGTTGACCAGTCCAACGTGGCGCAGGTTGGCAAAGTAGCTGGCTTGGACTACATCGTGCTGGGCAGTCTCACAGAGGCATCTGTCACTGACAAAGACAACTCTTGGAGAGATAAGAATGGGAGAAACAACCCTAGTTTTAGCACAGTTGTCAAGGTTGCGGTAACCATCAAAGTGATCGAGGTCGAGACTGGCAAGATAGTGTTGTCTACCAATGGGGCAAACAATGAGACATTCAGCTGGGGCGATCGCCCGCAAAGGGCGACACTTGATAATGTCTTGAGCGTTGCCAAAACCGCGATCAAGAAAGCCGCGTTCAAAGTCATAGACACCATAGCCCCGAATGAGATCAATGTGCTGTTGGCAACCAAGGATGGAAAGAAATTCACTGAAGTGACAATCAGCCAGGGAAGAGAGGACGGAGTCAGGGAAGGCGCACGCTATGTGGTAGTGAGGGAGGGTGAGGTACTTACCGATCTAGAGGGGAATGTTATTGATGTACAAAGGATAGAAATCGCCTACCTTACCATAAAGACCGTCAATGCCAAAACCGCCGTTGCCAAGGTGGAAAAGGTATTCACAGATCCGAAAACTAAAAATCAATATGAAATCATCAGAGGTGATTTAGTGAAGATGCAAGATGAAACCCAGAACAGAACGGCTGGAGAGAAACTAGGCGGTCTGTTCAAATCATTAACACAATAGTCAGCGATTCAAGGAGTATCCATGTCCATCCATCGCTCTTGTTTTAAGGCCATTGCCCTGTGTTTGGCTGTCTTTGCTTGGCCTGTGCTGTTGGCCGCGCCGGTCTTGCAGGATCAGAAGCCATCCATAGCTGTCCTAGAGCCAGTAGGCAACAGTGCCGTTAGCCAGATCAACAAGATGACAGCTTATGGCGCGCTTCAGCAGTACATCATTAACACCAGAAGATATAGGGTCGTTGACAGATCTCGCACAGACCAGATATTAAAAGAGCACACTTTCGCAAGAAACGGGATGGTTGACAACACCAAGGTGAAAGAAATAGGCAAGATGCTGAACTCGGACATGGTCTGCGTGACCGAGATGCGTAAGGAGGACGGTGCTTTCATCGTCACCTGCTCCCTCATAGACGTGGAGAGCGGTGAGGTGACGGCATCGGGCTATGAGCTTTTGGAGGCGGACACCGCCGTGGAAATAAGGAACGGCATTAACCGGGCGGTCTTGACGATGCTCGGCATGGAGGAATCAGCACCTAGGCCGGCGGCTACCCCAACGACGGTCAGCCCATCTGTCGAGGACGCACTACAGAACCCTAAGCATGCTCGGATCGCCATTATTATACCCGAGACACACATAACCAAAAAAATTCCCGACCCGGCGGCGGAGACGGCCATCACCAAAAAGCTACTGGAGGCTGGATTCACCCGCGTGGTTGACCGAGACCAAGTCGAAAAAATACGTAACAGCGACATGGGCAAAGCCCTAATGAGGAATGACATTGCGGCCGTCAAGGATATAGGCAGGCAACTCGGTGTCGATTATGTCATGGCCGGTGAGGCGTTCAGCGAAAGCGTGGGGAATGTGGCGGGAGGCATGTTCTCCTGCCGCGCTAGAGTGGAAGCAAAAATCTTCAGGACTGACAACGCACGTATGATAGCCGCTAATGGCTTCCACGCCGGCGGGGTTGACCTGACTGAGGCTACCGCGGCCAAAAAAGCTTTAAGCAACGCGGGCGACCTGATGGGCGACTACATGGTCAAACAGATCCTAAGTGTCGGTAGCAGTAGCGCTTCGGGCATCAAGCTCACCGTCACCGGCGTGCTGAGTTTTTCCAAGGTGTCCGAGCTTTCTAATGCCATCAAGGCCATCAAGGGTGTTGAGAACGTCCGAACACATGAGTACAGCAACACCGTAGCTACTCTGGACATCACCGCCAGCCTCTCGGCACAGACCATGGCCGAAAACATGGGGAGAATAGCCAAGCCGAGCGTAGAAATCACCGATGTGTCTGGTAGCGCTATTAGTATTAGAATCCGCTGACCGTGGTCAATAACGTAATCCAACTTTGAACATTAACCAATCTGGCAAATAAAGGAGCCACCAATGTTTAAAAACTTCAACCCCAAAAGTAAGATCAAGTATCTGCTTATGTGCATGGCCGCATTATTTTGCGTCGGCCTTTGCGCCCAGAATGTAAAAGTAGCCGTCTTAGAACCGACAGGCGAGAAAGACGTGCGGACACATTTCAGCCTGGTCAGAAACGCTTTCATAGAAACCATATCTAAAAACGTCGGTTTTCAGGTGATAGACAGAGCACGAACCGACCAGGTACTGAAAGAACATAGCTTTCAAAGAACTTCCGGTCTGATCCCCGAAAACGAAGCCAGAGAACTGGGCAAAATACTCGGCGTTGACCTCATCTTCTCATTAGAAGTGACGGCGCACACAGACGCCGTCGAAGTTAGTTGCCAGGTGATCGACATAGTGAACGGCAGGATAGTGGCGTCAAAGAGCGAAGTCATAGAAGGAACCTCCTCCAAGCAAATTAAGGAGACCTGCCAGGAGATGATAGGTGAGATACTCAACACCATCAACAAAAACGTATCTGGAGCGGGACGTCCATCCAACTCCATGCTCCCCGGCCTGGACACCGAATTGGGTCGTCTGATAAAAAACAGCAGAGCCAACGCCAAATGGAACAAAAACAAAGCCAACTACGATCTGGAAATTGACCTCGCCGGTCTCTCAATAAATGAGAACAGGCAGTTCGGCACGCCCGTGTACATCGTGAGCGGAACCATATCAATAGTGCTGACGGATGCGGAAAGCGGCAACACCGCCGACACTGAAGTAGAAATTGAAAGATTCACCGAGATGAGCAACAACCTGATCCGCAACAAGATAAGGTCACAGGTACAGCAGAAAGTGAACGAAATAATCCGCGAACTACTATCAGGTCTGGACTAACAAAACATTTGACGTTTTTGGCAAATAGGAGCAAAACATGAAAAAGTCTATGCAAATTGTGACAAGTTTGTCCGCCGCTGTGATTCTAGCACTGGCCTCGGCCTGCACCAAGCAAAAGCCTCCAGAGCCAGCAAAGGAGATTCGCAGCACGTTCATTGGCCTTTGGGAAGGCAAGACGAAAAAGGGCGAAGTATTCACAATCAGTTTCACTTCCGACACCGAATGGGTGTCAAACAAAGAAAGTGAAGGCATTTCAATTCCCTATTACCGTGGAACCTACTCCCAAACGGGCCTGCGCCTCGATCTGCTGATCACTCAGGAGTGGAATTTAAGAACGGAGGCCTGGGTGCCACAAAAAGGCAACCTTGGCCCCAACATGGTAGGCAGACTCGCGGGCGGCAAGCTGAACATAGCCGCTCTTACAGATGCTGAATTGGCGAAAAGGCGCTGATACTACGTCCAAAGGCGGCAAGTATGGTAATTGAATACAACTCGCCGCCTTATATCTTCGATCCACAGCAAAATAGGGAGTTATGCAGAAACAAAAGGGAACTGCATACTATAGCAATTTTAGATGGCGTAGTCCATTCTCATGACTTCTGAATCCAATTTTATCAATATGTTTCGCATGAATGTATTGCACATTTTGGACTACGAAAACTAAAACTGCTATAGTTTTGCAAGTGGCTCTCTTTTCACATTTCCCTTGTTGGATAAACTGGCATTAAAGGCAGATTCTCTTTTTTATAACAGTTCAACATTTTTATGGAAGCGCACTAAAGTCTTTCTGACATCTCACAGCCATCGGCCAATGTCGGATTGTGCGTGACAAGCAACGTGGTTGGACGTAGTTCTTTGTGGAGTGTCCGCAGTACCTGGAATACTTCCGCGGCGGTTTCCGGGTCAAGGTTTCCCGTTGGTTCGTCCAGGAGCCATACCGCAGGACGCCTTACGAGAGCGCGGGCAAGCCCAGCTCTGGCTGCCTGACCCCCGCTGACTTGTGACGGCAGACGCCCCATTAAATCCTTAAGGCCGACAAAGTCCAATAATTGTCTGCACCAAGCGGCTCCCTTTTCATCAAAAGTACCATCTATCCTCAGAGGCATTTCCATATTTTCAAGCACCGTAAATTCCGGCAGAAGGTGCGGTAACTGAAATGCCATACCTACCCTGCGTCTGCGGTACAGTGCGCCTTGGACAGGATTGTTTTGCGGCACTGCTTCGCCACCCACAGTAATTGTGCCTGAGTCCCATGTGTCCAATGCGGCTATGCAATTGAGCAGGGTTGTCTTGCCAACACCACTCACGCCAACAATTGCACAGAGATTACCTCCTGACAAACTCAGGTTATATCCTGAAAATACCGGGTGTTCCGAGCCAGTGTAAGTTTTTCGCAATGAATCTATTATGAGAGCCTGACCGAAAGTTTGATCTGGAAGTTGGCTCATGTTCACTCACTCCGCCCGCAGTGATTCAATTGGATTGAGTTCAGACGCCCGTTTGGCCGGATTCCTTGAGGCGAAAAAAGCCACGACTATGGGAAATACAGTTGCGATGATTACATCCAAAAATCTCAGCTTGAATGGAAAGTATGGGAGAAAATCCACAAGGGCCGCCGGAGTCTGGATAATCTGGAAATGGTCAAGTATTGCGCAAAGGGGTAGCGCGGCCGCCAGACCGGACAGTGTGCCAAAGACAGCCATACGCAGACCGTGGGTTTGAAATATACGCTGTATCTGCTTTGGAGCAGCCCCCAAAGCCAGCAATGTGCCTATATCACGGCGCTTTTCGGCCACAAGCAGCACCAGAACGGCCGTGATGCTGGAGGCATTGACTACCACAATCAGGCTCAAAACCGCTAAAAATATCCACTTCAGCATATCCAGGCCAGCAAAGAGTTCGCGATTGCGCTCCATCTGATCCATGCCAATAAAAGGATGGCCGAAAGCAGTTTCCAAAGCGGTTTTTATTTCGTTCTGTTTCGCCTTGATTTGTTTAACGTCCGACAGTGTAATCTCTATTCCGTCAGCCTGTTCAGACTGTGACCAGGCCTTGGCATCATTCAGGTGAACAAAAGCCCAGCCTCTGTCGTACAGGGAATTGCGGCTATAGAAAATGCCTGTGACTGTAAATGCTTTTACTTTAGGCATCATGCCTGACAGGCCAAAGTCCATTTTTGCAAGTATCACTTGCAGGTCATCACCCACGCGCAAGCCCTGTTGCTTTGCGAAATCCTGTCCCACAATGGCTTGTCCTGGTTGAAGAGACTCAATTGATATTGGCTTAATATTATCAAACAATGAAGACGTTGATCTGGCTGTTTCGGGTTCTATGGCTTTGAGCATGAGTGGCTCCATCGCCTGCCCTGACCTGGCTGAGCGCGAAAGGGCCATGTCCATACGAAAAGGGTTTGCTGCCCGCACTCCAGGTATATTTTTTACTATTTTCAGGGCTTCATCCGTATCCCACTTTTCTGGATCATAGGGATGAATACTGAAGTGAGCGGTGGCTTTAAAAAGAATATTTTGTATCCCCTCCCGCCATCCGGCCATCATAGCTTGTGAAACTACAATAGTAAAAACGCCGATGGCTACGCCCCACCTGGCAAAGCGAAGCAGTGTACGGACAAAAGCTCCTCTGCGACGAGTTTTAAGGTAGCGACGAGCAACGAAATCCTCAAATACACGCTGCATAATCAGCGTTCCCCGTCACGCAATACTCTGAGTAGCACAATATCTACAAGCTCCCATATTTCTTTTAGGGCAGCCAACGCCATAGCCAGTCCCAAGCCAAACAGCAAGCCTTTGCCAATAGGACTGGTCAGTTTTGACGCAAACTTGGGCCAGTCCCATACCCAAGCCGGAAAACGCATTTGACCCATAGACGCCAAACGCATCATTATCATACCGCCCCATAATAAGTACAAAAACCTGGCCGCCCTCCAAAAAAGGGATCTGGCAGGAGTTCGCGCCTGAAAGACAGCCATTCTCTAAGATTACATGAAATCGGAGTAACTTTGAACAGGATGAGGAACCACTTTGCACCCCACAAAATTGACGATAGTAACTTATACCAACTTCGCATTCGTAGGAATGCAAATTGGTATTAGACATGTGGTTCCCCTTTGGTATTAATCGTAATCAATCGCAGATTGGGCCACCAACTTGCCATCCTCCCATCTCAAAGCATGAATAGGGTGTGATTCGCCAATGAATACGGATGCAAGTTCGCTCAGTTTTGTCGGGTTGCCAGTCGTGCAAAATTGTATATGAGCCGATTGGCGCAAAACGATGGTATCGGGTGTTTTTTCAGTGAGTAACCTGTCAACCTGGCGAGCAACAGCAGGGGACGGATCAATTATTTCAACGCCGGAACCTACGATTGATCTTATGAGTGGAATGACAAAAGGATAATGGGTACAGCCGAGCACTATTGAATCCGCGCCGGCTTCCAGCATTGGTAACAGTGCTTCTTCCAGGATTGATCTGGTAGCCATACCGTCCAAATCCCCTGCTTCAATGCGCTGCACCAAACCTGAACATGTGCTTGTCAGAACTTTTACATTGGTAGCGAAACGCTCCAGCACAGAAGCGTACAGCTTACCCTGAAATGTGGCGGGAGTGGCCAATACGCCAACTGTACCACTGTTCGACAAATTGGCCGCTGGCTTTATTGCTGGTTCCATGCCAACAAATGGAATCTGAGGGAAAGTCTCACGCAAGCTGTGCAGCGCGGCGGCGGAGGCTGCGTTACATGCTACTACAACTAAATCCGCGCCCTCATTAAGCAAATAATTTGTTATGCCGGTTGCAAATTCCCGCACCTGTTCCAATGGTCTGGAGCCGTAAGGAACATGAGCTTGATCCGCCACAAAGTTAATATTGACATCAGGGCGCTGCTTTTTGATTGCTCTAAGTACCGAGAGTCCGCCAACTCCAGAGTCAAATATGCCGACGGTAAAATACAGGGATGATGAGAACATATCAAAAGTCACTAGGGATTTGTTCATCAAAGTGTTTCATACCAAGCTATGTTCATTTTCAATTGATCGCAAGTTGATATTACTGGAAAGTATTTCTGCGGCCTCACGAAATTCAGAGACCAGCACAAGGTCAAAAATGGTTGATACCATCTTGTTGGTTTCGCTGTCGAGGCACAAGGAAGAAAGCTCTGATAAGAGTTTGTCAACCATGCCAACATCCTCGGCATCCAGAGCTTTTATTAAATTCTGGAAAATTGCGGCGGCGTTAGCCTCAACAACTTTTTTATCTGCTCTTTGACTTTTGGCAAATGTCTGCTTTTTTACATAAGTTGCCAGTGCGGTCTCAATGCGCTTAATCATATAAGAAAGCTGACTGCGAAATTCGTCAATACGTTCACGTATAAACGCAATGTCGCCGCGCATTCCGGCCTCCTCCAACGCTCTGGCATCCTCATACAACGCACTGGCTCCAATACTGGCGGATGCGCTTTTCAACGCGTGTACCTGTGTAATAAATATCTTTAGATTGGCCATGGCAAAAGGGGCATTCAAAAATTCAATTCTAGCGTTTGCATCGCGGCAGTAAAGTTCAATCACGTCCCTATATGCGGCATTTGTTCCGCCTGTCATGGCAATGCCCTTGACAATATCCAATCCATCTATTTTTCCCAGGCTCTCATCGGGAGACTCATCTTTCAACTCTGCCTCGGTACCGCTCCGCATGTTGACAGGCTTTCGTTTCTCAAGGGGAACCCACTTTTCGATGAGTCTTTTTAAATCCATAATCTCCAGCGGTTTAGGCAAAAAGTCGTTGAATCCGTTTTTTAGAAAAGAGTCTCTGGCTTCAATAAAGACGTTTGCCGTAAAAGCAACAATGGGCAATTTCTCGAAATGACCGCCAAGAGCGCGGATAGCGGCAACTGTCTCAAAACCATCCATCTCAGGCATCATTTGATCCATTAGCACAAGGTCGTAATCGTTCTTCTGAACCAGTTCAACAGATTCTTTTCCAGTCAGGCAAGTGTCAGTCTTTATCCGATATGGCGCGAGAAAGCCCTTGGCTACTTTCAAATTCATCTCTATATCATCCACGACCAACACACGAAAATCGGGAACAACAAAGTTTACCGACTCTGTTTTCGCAATGACCGGAACCTTGTTCTCAAAAACGCCAATAAGGGTGCTATCCGTTCCAACATGCTGCCGAATAGTTGCAGTAAATATCGAGCCCGTCCCATATTCGCTTTCAACTCTGACATCCCCGCCCATCGCACGGCAGAGCATACGGGTGATTGAGAGACCCAGTCCGGTACCCTCTATGTTACTGTTGTATTCGTCTTCAATTCTGGAAAAATCAGTAAAAAGACGATTAATATCATTTGGCTTTATGCCTATGCCGCTGTCTGATACTTCCAAAGTCAATTCAACCTTGTCCATGCCATCGCGCTTGCAACGGGCAGTAAATTTCACAAAGCCCTTATTCGTATATTTAATGGCATTAGATAACAGATTCAGCAAAATCTCCCTCACTCGCGTCTCATCACCATACAGGACATCAGGTATGTCCGGGGATATGTCAACAATGAAATTCAGGTCTTTCGCGTATTCGGCTTTTATCCGCATACGCGTTAGCGCGATTACATTGTTGAAAAGAGAATCTACACTGTAGGGCGCTACAACAAAGCGGCTTTTGCCGGACTCAACGGCGGATAGATCAAGAATGCCATTTATAATGGCATGCAGATTGGCTCCGGCCTGTCTGATATTGGCTATATGTTCTAAGCCCTGCGGTTTCCCATAGTCCCGTACGGCCAGATCGGTTATGCCAATTATGGCGTTCATGGGTGTGCGAATCTCATGGCTCATGCGAGATAAGAAGCGGCTCTTTGCCAAACTGGCATTTTTAGCCACGTTGGCTTCATGGCGGTACTTGGTAAACCCGAAAATACCAACGCCAAAGACAATTATGGCCGATATTATCTCCGTAACAAAAAGCAGTCTCCTGTATTTCTGCAAACTCAGCATGTATTTGTCATTTACATCAACACCACAGTAGTACGCAGTCTTGTTACCATTGCTATCGTATATCGGTGCATAACCCGAGATGAATCCATCCCAGCCGGGGGCGTAAACACCAAGTTGGCTAACGTATGTTTTCCCTTCAAGAGATGGCATCAGCTCCGGCAAATTTTTCAGAAGCTCAGGTCCTTTGTCAATACCAACCCTGGTTTTTTCGTCAAAGTCGTTATCAACGATGTACTGAAACACATGGTCGTTCTCTATCCTTAGATAGTAGGCATAAATAACTTCGGCTTCATTGGCAAATTCAACGAGTTTCTGCCGCAGAGCCTGATAACTCTCTTTTTTTATGTCATCTATGTTGCGGTATTTTTCGAGTTCCTCTACCGTAACCAGTGTCGCGAGCCGTCTGCTAGCCTCTGAGAGCTTGCTTCTGACGTTCTCCTGGCTGTTCACAATGATGCGAGAAAACAAACGGTTTGATATAAGTGAAACGGAGAGTACTGTTAGACCTGAAATAGCAAATAAGATCAACAGTAAAAACGACTGAAAAAACTTTTTAATTCTCTCCATTCGTCCCTCTCAGTGCTAATGTGTCAAGGGAACGTGTGCTGTTTCAAATTGGTCAGCCACCTGTTCGAATACGTCCACAAGGACAGGATCAAAGTGGCTCCCTCTTTCTTTTAGGATGATCTGAACCGCTTCTTTATGTGGAATAGCTTTTTTGTATGGGCGTTCTGAAATGAGCGCATCGTACACATCGGCAATGGCCATGAGCCTGCCAATTAACGGAATTGCCTCGCCAGACATACCCTTGGGATAGCCACTACCGTCCCATTTTTCATGATGCGTTTCAATAAGAATTTTAGCGTACTTTAGTAAATCAGCATCTGGCACTTCACTTTCCAAGTGCTCAATAATACGGATGCCAAACTCGACGTGTTTTTTAATTCCCTCGAATTCCTCCGGTGTAAGCCTGCCTGGTTTTTTCAAGATAACATCTGGAATTGCTATTTTGCCCAAATCGTGAAGTTGTGACGATTCAACTATCAAGTTAATGTCCCATTCCAGTGTCTGCTCTCTGTAAGGACCATCATCCCGCAGTTTCTGCATCAGCACCATCAATACCCATTGAGTACGTTCTATATGTTTGCCAGTAACATCATCCCGATTTTCAACCAAGTTGGCCATGCTTCTGAAGATAGCGCTTTGCAGTTTAAGGATGTTGCTTGTTTTTTCATCAACCATCCTTTGAAGGTTTTCATTGAGACGTTTTACCTCCAAAACACTGGATTTAAGCTCCTCGGCCTGATGCTCCAGGCGGAGTTTCTGAGACTCTACAGTAATGTGCAATTCCACTCTTTTGTGCAGAAGCTGCGGCATGAAAGGTTTGGAAATGTAGTCAATCGCTCCCAGCATGAGTCCTTCCAGCTCACTTTCCGCGTCATCTTTGGCCGTCAGGAAAATAACGGGGATGTTGCTAGTGCTGGCTTTGGCCTTTAGAATTTTTACAGCTTCAAAGCCGTCCATTTCAGGCATGTCCATGTCAAGCAGAATCAGGTCGGGCGTATTGCGCTCAAGCAAGTCAAACATTTTTGCCGCGGACGACATGGTGAACACGCTGTAATACTGTGCAAGAGCATTTTTTGCGACCATTAAATTTGTGATGTTGTCATCCACAACCATCACTACTTTGCGTTCATTATCCATCCAGACAGCTCCCTTGCCATGAGACCATTCAACAGGTGTTTCTCAAAATCCCAAGCAAGCGAGGTAATTGCAGAATCATGCTGTACGTCTGGGCCCAGTATTGTGCCATCGGCAACATTAGGCGTAGCCTATCAACTCCGTTGAAATTGCAAAACTGAAATTTTGCAATCGGCTCAAAGTCAAGTATATCAAATGAACTCACAATATTTTTTATGACATTTTTTTTACTTTTTGAGCTTTTTCCGGCTCGGTTTCAATCCCATACCGACATCCAAAATCTTGCGGACCCTGGCCTTGGTTTTAACAGGTTCATCACCCTTTTGCTTTTTCTGGATTGAAAGACGTATTGGAGTGCCAATAAAATTGAACTCATCGCGCAGCCTGTTCTCTAAGTAACGACTGTAACTGAAGTGAATACTGGTTGTATTTGCTTTAATAACAAAACTTGGGGGTCTGACGCCGACTTGCGCCATAAAAAACAATTTGGGAAGTTTTCCGTCAACAGCATGGGGACTCATAGCCGCCACGGATTCACGCAAAAAGCGGTTCAGCTCCCCAGTAGGGATCCTCAGCGAATGTGACTTCGCGACTTCGCAAGCAAGGGCAAACAACTTGGAAATTCTCTGACCGGTTAGGGCCGAAACAAAAATAATCGGGGCATGACGGATAAAGCCCAGTTCACGCCTGATGCGCTCTTCCATCTGTATGGCCGTATATCCGTCTTTTTCAACGGCATCCCATTTGTTTATCACAATTACCACAGCCGCGCCTGCATCTTGGGCGTATCCGGCTATGACGGCGTCCTGGTGAGTTACTCCCTCCACGGCGTCTATCAACAAAAAGCTGACGTCAGCCCTGGCCATTGACTGCTTGGCTTTCAAAATAGACAGTATTTCAGATCCCTCTGTTGTTTTGCCCTTCCGCCTGATTCCGGCCGTATCTATCAGGCGATAAACCACACCATCGCGCTTGAAAATTGTGTCAACGGCATCCCTTGTGGTTCCGGCGATCTCACTGACTAAACTGCGTTCAAAACCTAAAAGACAATTTGTAAGGCTCGACTTGCCTACATTGGGGCGTCCAATGACAGCAAGCCTCAATTCATCAGACTTGTCACATTCTTCTATTTCTTCGGGCGCGCGGTGGAAAGGCAGCGCGTTTCTCACGGATTCCAGCAGTTCAGTCACGCCGTCGCCATGGGCGGAGCTGACCAGATGTATTTCATCAAAGCCAAGCTCATAAAAAGCCCCATCCGGCGCGCCGCCCTTCATCCCATCCAGTTTGTTGATTACCAAAATGGTTGGTTTGCCAAGTCGCATTATTTTTTGAGCGATTTCAGCATCGCCCGTTGTGAAACCGGCCTGAGCATCGGTCATTATCAGAATCACATGGGCCTCATTAAGAGCGCCCTGCGCCATGCGCGTAATGCCCTGAGTTATTACATCATCGCTTTCAAAATCAAGTCCGCCTGTGTCTATCAGATCAAACGCTTCAACAGGGTCGCCCGCATTATTCAGGCAAATAACCCTCCCATAGGAGCGGTCGCGCGTCATTCCCGGCAGATCATGAACCAACGCGGCCCGGCTACGCGTAATTCTGTTAAACAGCGTTGATTTACCCACATTCGGGCGTCCGCAGATGGCGACAAGTGGTAATTTCATAGTGGCCACCTATAAAAAATAGAACACAACCCGTTTATGTAATTAAAGTTTTTTGATCGGCATATAAATTTCAAACGGCGTGTCCGGTTGCCAGGGGCAGGGATAGCGTTCAAATGAATTGGCACCTTGATTCAACGCATACTTTGTCTGGCTCTTGAGCCAATCCATGTAGAGGTACATATAGACATCGCCAAGTTTCTCAATACTTGGGACAATGCAACACACGTATGTACCCGGAAGAATATCAACACACTGCAGTCCATCTGGCAATGGCACACCTGGAACAAGCTCCATTGCGGCCCAATAATCAAAATCATTTTCATTCAGCATTACAGAAACGCCAAAACTCTCTTTTGGGTCTTTGTTTATCTCGGCCATGCGAGGTGTAAAAACCCGCCAGAGCGCGGAGCAGTCTTTGGTGGAATTCTCCATATTAGTTTGCACTTTAATGCCAGCCAATCGCTTGTCTTGGTATTCAACAATCCTGATTTCAAAACTCATTGTACCTCCATGCAATATAATGGGTCTTTCCGCTTTTGCGGTCAAGGACTGTTTTTAGCGCGGGAAGTCTGCGTGAAAACCCGAAAACCAAAAGGAAACGAGGGGTACATAAGTGGTCACACAACGCGCTGAAAGGAACAGAACGATAGCGTTGAATGACAGCGAAATCAACCGCTATGCGGGGTTATGCCCCAGTACATATAACGCCGCGCAATCTGAGAACACGATTATTTACGGCGACGCAATGGAAGTTCTCGCCACATTGCCAAACCACATAGTTGATTTGCTCATTGTTGACCCGCCATACAACTTATCCAAGGTTTACGGAAGCAAGTCTTTCAGGAAGATGAACGGAGAGGACTATAAATCATATACCTTACGATGGCTTGAAGCCGTCAGGCACACTCTGAAGCCAGACGCGACAATCTATGTTTGCAGCGACTGGCAGACAAGCCTGATTGTCGGCAACGCACTTGGCGACTTCTTTACCATTCAGAACCGAATAACCTGGCAACGTGAAAAGGGGCGCGGGGCAACGCGAAACTGGAAGAACTCAATGGAGGATATTTGGTTCGCGACAGTATCGGCGAAAGATTACAAATTCAACGTAAACGCAGTGAAAACGCGCCGCCGTGTCCTTGCCCCATATAAGGTTGACGGTGTTCCCAAAGACTGGATTGAAAGCAAAGACGGCAATTTCCGCGATACATTTCCGTCAAACTTCTGGGACGACATATCAATTCCATATTGGTCCATGCCTGAAAACACAGATCATCCAACCCAAAAGCCGGAAAAGCTACTTGCAAAATTGATTTTAGCAAGTTCTAATCCTGGCGATTTAGTTCTTGACCCATTTGTCGGTTCAGGAACAACAGCAGTCGTATCAAAAAAACTAGGACGTAGATTTATCGGTATTGAACTCGAAGCCGAATATTGCGCTTATGCCCAGAAACGTATTGAAATAGCAGATATAGCACCAAATATTCAGGGATATGCCGATGGCGTTTTTTGGGAGCGCAACACGCTCGCGCTACAGCAAAAAGGGATGCACCCGCATATTACAAAGTAAATTGTTTGGTCAGATTATCCAGATTGTCACTGGATTTGGAGAGGCTGTCCACCATTTTATTAGTCTGTTTGACCGATTCTTCCATCTTGCCTATTGCGTCCACATTCTCCTTAAGAACAGGAAAGATAGTTCTTAGGTCGTTGACAGTGCGCTTGCCGACATTCACCTGTTCTTCCAGGGTAACGAAAATCTTTTGCGTCATTCCGGCGCTCTGGCGCACCTTGCCTTCTATATCGCCGATTAGTACATGCAAACTATTCACAGCTTTGGAACCTGTCTTGGTTCTTTCATCGCTTTGTTTGATCAAGCCTTCAATCTCGCTTGCGGCGGTGGAGGATCGCTCGGCTAGTTTGCGTATCTCGTCAGCCACAACGGCAAAGCCTTTGCCGTACTTACCGGCCCTGGCGGCCTCTATGGCGGCATTCAACGAAAGCAGATTAGTTCGCCGGGCTATCTGGGAGATAACGGTTGTAATTTTGCTTACCTGTTCCGAGCTGTCCTGTATTTCCTTCATTGCATTAATTGATTCTTCCATTTTCTGCAGACAGTTAGATGTACCATCCATGGCCTCGCTGCTGAGGGTCGCGGATTCTTTGGTCATATCACACGATTTTGAGATATCGACAATAAGCTCACTGAGATCATTGGAAGTTTGATTGATAACGGTTCGCTGAATTTCTATTCCCTTCTCAATACCAGCCGCATTATTGGATATTGTTTCAGAAGCGGAGGATAGATCGCTTGCCGTGAGCGCATTGTGGTCTGCTATAGCGGCTATCTCTTTAATGTGGGTATGCAGATGGACGATTGTAGCGTCAAGAGATTTTGCCATTTCGCCAATTTCATCTTTCGAGTGCGAATTGGATTTAACAGTCAGATTACCTTTGGCGACCTCTTTGAGAAGCCTGTTTGAGTCCGTAATGGGCCTGACAATTCCTGAAATTATGCGCGATGAAAGTAGTAACATGAGAACCGTTATTGCTATTACCAAAACCGCAGACATAGCCATTTGCTTTACAATAAGGGCATTCAATTTGTCCATGTTGAGACCCAGAAAGAGAATTCCATTCACGTTACCCGAAGGGTCTTTAAGGGGGGTGTAAGCCGTTATGTGCTTTTTGCCCAATATCATGTTCTGACCAAGGAAAGTCTCTCCGTCTTTCAATACTTTTTGGCTGATAGTTGGGTTATTTAAGTTTGTACCGATAGCCCTTGAGCCATCGCTTTTTTTGATTGTCGTAGCAACTCTGGTATCGCCGTTAAATACGGTGCATTCAGCATTCAACAATTTTTTGATTCCGTCCACAAACGAAAAGTCCACTATGGAGGAATTTCCAACCGTTAGGGCGCCGATAGTCCTTCCGTTAGAGATGATCGGAGCAGCGGCGTGCAGCGCGTATGGATCCGTAGTGGTAACTTCCATTCCTTTTGTCTTTTTACCTTGCAGCGCATTCTGCACACTGGGTGTATCCAACTTATCGCCTGTCTCACTGGAGTGCCCGCGCGCCAAAACAACACCATTTTCGTTTGTAAATGACAGAATAGAAACGTTGAATTCATCCATAAACGTTTTCGCCAAACGCTTTAGGGTCGCGCTGTCTTCCCGTTGCACAGCCTGCACTGTTTCATTATTTTCAGCCAAATTAGCCGCAACAGACTGTAAAAGTTCCAGGTCATTATCCATCATTTGTGCGACTATGTGAATACAGTTAGCAACATTGTCCTGATCCTGTTCCTTCAGCGATTTGGTCGAGTGCCATGTACCCAATACCGCAATTGCAGTTCCGGTCAACAAAAGGGAACCAAGTGTCATCAGTTCAATTTTGCGTTGGAATTTCATTAATCACCTCATGGGAGACAAGAATGAAAAGCAGAGGCAAGCACTTGCGGTCATCTGCCAACCATCTTGTTGCGTGGAAAAGAACTCCATGTATTACATGATATAAAAAAAGGAGAGTGAAAATTCATTCTGATTCTGCTTTTTTCTGGGCGGTCAGTAAATCATCCCAGACAGCCTTTCTCACTTCTTTTGTGTATTGCCGCAATACGTACGCCGGGTGAAATGTTGGCATAAATGGTATATCTCTGCCACCCACGTTTACTGTGTGCCACGTTCCACGGATTTTTGTGATTCCAGACGCAATGCCTATGAGTTCTCTCAATGGCGTTGCTCCCAGCCCGACCAGTACAGCCGGACCAATCAACTCTATTTGTCGTGTTAAATAACGCATACAGACTTGTGATTCTGTTGGAGTAGGAACGCGGTTGTCCGGCGGACGGCATTTCACCACATTCGCAATATATACATCCTCACGCCGCATACCGATGGAAACAATCATTTTGTCGAGCAGTGCGCCAGCTCTGCCTACAAAGGGACGGCCTTGAATATCCTCATCACGTCCCGGGCCTTCCCCGACAAACATCATTCGTGCTGTTGGCGAACCCTCGCCAAAAACGAACTTGATCCTGCCAGCACCGAGCGGACATGCCTCGCACTTACAGATACATTCATTAAGCGCGTCAAGACTATCACATTTAGCAACGGACTGAGGGGGCGGGTTTTTTATCGGATCGGTTGGTGCTTGCCATACGGATGTTTCTGCGCTTCTTGTCGCGGGCCTGGGTTGCGAAGTGGTCTTGTCGGCATTTTTTGGCATGGGCAACGGTGCATTCAAAGCAACGGGCGCATTTGACAAGACTTGTGGCTGAGGCTCAGGAACAAGTCCCATAACCCCAAGGTCTTCTAAGGTTTCTTTCCAAGCGTGCAAAGGCGTCAACATTTTCAGATCCCGTTTTCATCTGCGCCATCCATTTGTCTTACACTCCAAAGTCGCGTCCAGCTTCATTCTGGCGTATCACATTAACCCCATTGAACTTGCAAAACCGAAATTTTATAAGTATAGCAGTTCAGCTTTTTGTAGGTTGAACGTCCATGCAAAGATTTGCAAGCCAATTTTTACCACTTATTACTTGTGAGCGAACTTCATACCAAGTTGCGTTCAATTGACATCGAACGCAACCATAGCAACACAGCTTTTTCAAAAAATCTCTAGGTATCCAACTGTAACATTCGGATACCGAGATCGCACTGTTGAGCGATGCCGACGGTTCCCGCTGCCTTACAGCAATTTGCATTCCTACGAGCCACTTGCAAAACGTTAGTTTTGCAAGTCCAACGGAGTTGGTAGGCTGCGCCCGACTGGAGCAGGCTCTGGCGTGAAATATTGTCAGTAAACAAGTTGTGAAATCCAGCCAGAGACGGCGGAAGGTCGGGAGCAGACGTACCGCAGAGTTTTGCAAGAAGCTCCTACGAATGCAAATTGCTATCACTCACCGTTAAACAAACAAATACATCTGACATCCTATTCAATCTGATTTACAACAGAGAGGGCAATCCGCTTATCTCTGAATCCATTAAAAATAAAATATTTTTCCTGTCATTTTTCGATACCATGTGATCATTAGCGTTGTCATAAGGCGCTTTTTTCAGGAGGCATCATGGAACGTCGCGCTTTTTTACGAAACTCAGCTGGCACTTTGGGTGCTTTAGCCGCATTGGATATCTTCTCACCGCTGTTTGATCTAAACGCGGCTCAAGCTGTTAGACCTGACCTTGCCGTGGTTCATGGGACGCCTGTTGAAAAAATTGTTCAGGCGGCAGTGGACGCGCTTGGTGGCATTAATCGTTTTATCTCCAAGGGCGATGTTGTTGTCATAAAACCTAATATTGGTTGGGACAGGACACCAGAACAGGCAGCAAACACAAACCCTGAAGTTGTGGCTACGCTGGTGAAGATGTGCCTTGAGGCAAACGCGAAAAAAGTCAAAGTCTTTGACCGCACATGCGATGATCCACGCAGGTGCTATGTTCAAAGCGGCATAGAAGCCGCCGCTAAAGCTGCGGGCGCTGAAGTCAGTCATATAGACGACAGAAGATTCAGGGATGTCAGTATCCCCAATGGCTCCGCCATTAAATCTTGGCCCATCTATATTGATGTGCTGGAAGCTGACAAACTGATAAATGTTCCTATTGCTAAACATCACGGCCTTGGCAAGCTCACCATGTCTCTCAAAAATTGGATGGGGGTGATGGGTGAACAACGTGGCCGCGTCCATCAAAAGCTGGATACAACGCTAGTTGATTTGGCAACTGTAATTAAGCCGTGCCTAACAGTTCTTGATGCCGTCCGTATTCTCACGGCTCGAGGTCCCAAAGGCGGCAATCTGGATGATGTGAAACGCCTTGACACTGTAATCGCGGGCATTGACCAGGTAGCCATAGACTCGTACGGCACAACTCTCTTTGGTTACACGGGCGAATACCTGGGTTGCGTAAAAGAAGGCGCAAGCCGTGGTCTGGGCAAGATGGATTTGGCTAAGCTGAATATCAGGAAAATTGAGATTTAGTTCCAGATTGCCTGGAGAAACTAAAATGGAGCAAAAATTGAAAAGATTGCCGCGAAAGTCTTGGTACTCTTCGCGTAGGTGGAGTTTGCCAAGAATAATTGTGCAGGCAATTTTTCTGCTTTTGTTTTTTTTCCTGTTTCTGCAAACCGAATCTAAAGGTATGGACAGCTTGGGCTATCCTGTTGAGTTTTTCTTGTATTTGGATCCACTCGTAGCACTTTCCACTTTCTTTTCCGCTCACTACCTACCACCAGGTGTCTGCTGGTCTCTGCTCGTCATTGCTATAACCGTTGTTTTTGGCCGCGTTTTTTGCGGCTGGATGTGCCCGTTTGGAACCCTGCATAACATGATTGGCGCTCTAAGAAAATGGAAAGGTGCGCAACGCGTACGTGGCTGGTTCCGTATTAAGTATCTGTTGCTGATATTTTTTCTTTCGGGCAGTTTGGTTGGCATTCAGTTGACAGGCCTTTTTGACCCTATAACCTTACTCATCCGTCATTTGTCAGTTGGAATTTATCCGGCTTTCAATTATTTGGTTAATGGGATCATGGATTCTGTCTATAAAACCGATCTCGGACTGCTTACTTCTATCTCAGACAGCATATACAATTTATTAAAAAAGTCCCTTTTGGCTTTTCAGCAACCATACTTTCTTCAGGGTTCACTTATAACTCTATTGTTTTTAGCAATTATTTTGTCAAACTTGTCGGAACGCCGTTTTTGGTGTCGTTATTTGTGTCCACTGGGCGCTCTCCTTGGTCTTTTGGGCAGATGGGCACCTTTTAAACGCAAAGTATCAGAAGACTGCAATTCCTGTGCTTTGTGCAATATGAAATGCCAGGGCGGGATAAAAACCGATACGTGGAAGCCTTCTGAATGTTACTACTGCATGTCATGCGGCGATACATGCCCAAAAAAAGCAGTGTCCTTTGCTTTTGCCCTCAAACCCGCTAACGAATCCGTTGAATTTGGACGCAGGAATGCTTTATTGGCCGGTGGTGCGGGGCTTGTTTCTGTAGCCGTGTCGCGTGCCACGCCTATTTTCAACCCCAACAAAACAAATCCAAATCTAATCCGTCCCCCGGGCGCCCTGCCGGAGCTGGAGTTTCTCGCCCGCTGTGTCAAATGCGGCGCATGTATGAAAGTATGTACCACCAACGCGCTTCAACCTACATTTCTTGAGGCTGGCTTAGAGGGTCTTTGGTCTCCGATTGTTGTACCAAAAACCGGTTATTGTGAATTTAACTGCACTCTCTGCGGACAAGTGTGTCCAACTGGCGCTATTCAACCCCTAACGCTAACCCAGAAGAGAGAATGGCGCATTGGCACTGCCATGTTTGATCTGAGCCGATGTCTGCCTCATGCGCATAATACACCCTGTATAGTTTGTGAAGAAGTCTGCCCGACACCCAAGAAATCCATATGGTTCAAAGAGGTTGTTGCCCATGATCGCGACGGGAACGAATTACTGGTCAAGCAGCCGCGTGTTGACCTGAAAAATTGTATTGGATGCGGGGTTTGCGAGACAAAATGCCCCTTGGTGGATGCCCCTGGCATTCGAGTTACCAGTATCGGTGAGACCAGATCCAAAAAAAATCAAATTCTGCTTGATAATAACGTTGGTAATGATTATGGGTATTAGATTATGTGTGGCTTATGACCATGCTTTGGTCTAATTCTGATGCGCCCGAGTGGGATGTACTGGTTGATGCCGCCTGGATCGCTTGGGAAAATGCTTATGCACCTTATTCAGGATTTCGTGTCGGTGCCGCCATTTGTTTAAACAACGGTTCTGTAGTGCTTGGATGCAATGTTGAAAACGCATCCTATCCGCTAACCTTGTGTGCTGAGCTTACAGCTCTGGGGGCTGCTGTTGCCCAGACCGCTATTCGCCCCGGTCAAATCACGGCTATCGTAGTTGTGACAGAGGCCGTTGAACTAACTCCGCCCTGCGGCGCTTGTCGCCAAGCCTTGGCTGAATTTGCTGTTACCCTGCCCATTCTTCTTGTAAATCGCTATAAGCGCAAATTATATGATTTGAGCGACTTGCTTCCTGAAGCGTTTACGGGAAAAAATCTTGGCGTTTGAGGTAATTGCAAACCCCCGCTGCACGTCTGCGCCCGACCTTTCGTTGGCTCTGGCTGCATTTTGTAATTTGTTTGTTGACAATATTTTACACCAGAAGCTGCTCCGGTCGGGCGTAGCCTATTACTCCAGCCACTTGCAAAACTAACATTTTGCAAGTGGCTGGAGTAATAGTGATTTGCTATACTGCGTGGTGAATGCAAATTGGCAGTATATGTCAAGCAGGAAGTTACATCGGTCCAACTATGCCATGTAATTTTAAGGCATCAACTATATTATTGACCAGTTGTTCCAGAATTGTTTTCAGTTGATCATCATCCGCCGGGGCAGGCTCCATTGTGAACTGTCCCTTTGCGTACAATTCCGCCAACTTTGAAACAACTTCCTTCATATCCCACTCTCCCTTTAGGTGAGGGATGATAAATTTCTGCATGGGATCCAAATTGATCATTTCTCCCAAGTAATTACTTGTCGCTTCTCTGCCGGATTGAATATCCATAATGGCAAGCGGGGTTGCGCCTTTTGGCAGTGTGGGTATGTATGGATCGGCATAAATATCCACTAAGCCAGCGCCAAGCAGTGAAAAGAGCACATCGCCAAAAATTCCTTCGTTTCCCCCACTGGCTGATTCGGAAAACTTTTTCGCCAATTCACTAAAAGCAGTTGGTTTATTGGCATAAGCCACCAAAGTATCCAGGGCGGCGACTCCATAAGGAGGGTTGGGTGTCAATTGGCCTAATCTTGGATGTTTATAAACAACCTGGCCATCTGTATCCTGCGACTTTGTAATTCGTGTTTGAATATGCAGTTTTTTGAAAAATTCAGGTGTCAGCGCTCTGTTTATCTGGGTTTGGGATTTCCCTTTGAGTAACAGTGATTGTCTGAAAGCTCGTCCCGTTATGATGTCTATTGCCTGTTCTGTTTCGCCCATACTCTGGGGCGGACGGCGCTTAAAGAACTCCCTCAATGCGGGGTGAATTATGTGTCTGACCATTGAAGCGGGTTCAATATCTCCAAGGTATGTCAGTTCAGCTTTATTTACTTTGGTTAAAAAATCTCTAAACAGACAAGGCTCGTTATTTTCCTCAAGATATTCATGAGCCAAATATCGAATATCCCTCTGGGTGAGCGTGTTGTTCAGCTCATTGGCAAGAGCTTGATGCAGTAAGGGTTTTTGTTCATCATTAGCGGTTGTTTCCAGAGCGTCTTTAATCCAGCTTAAGCCGTATTCCCAACGCTGAGTGGGGGGCATGTCCGGGGGTGTTAAAGCCATGAATACGTCCCTGGCCGCCTGTTTCATTCGCCAGCCAGGCTGAACGTTATAACTTACAAAAGCTATACCGTCATCATTCAGGTTTTCCCTGCAAATTCGTAAAATGGCATCCTGCACACCAGGGGGAACCCAACTGTACACGCCATGGCATATTATGTAATCGAATTGGCCTAATTTGGGCTTCACGTCCTCAATGCTCATGTGGTGAAAAGTCACATTAGTCGCGTTTATAGCTTTCGCGCGTTGTTCGGCTTCACGAATCTGTGTCATGGATAAATCAATACCCACAAATTTGGCACCTGTCATAAAGTGAGCCATGCCAAGCAGATTAACGCCCGAAGCGCAGCCTAATTCCAAGACCTTTGCATTTTTGGGTGGGACATAGGAAACGCCGAACATGGCCGCTATGGCGGCGAGGCGGGAGGGATGCGTCTGCGGTAACGGGTTGGCCAGATAGGGTAATTGATCGTACGCGGCAAGAGTTTGTGTTTGTGAAGACATGTAAATACTCCTTAGATTACTATTATGCCATGTGGGGTCGGTCGAGTAAAGCTAATTGTCCGCAGGCTCCACCAATATCCAGTCCGCGGCTTCGGCGGATGCTGACAATGTGGCCCCTTTCGGCCAGATAGCTTCCCATTTTGTTTAGTCTTGTTTCATCGGCAGGTGAAAACGCAGAGCCTGGCCACGGATTGTAGGGTATCAAATTTATCTTGCTTGGAAAGTGACTTGCAAAACGTGACAGGCGTTCCGCGTCCTCAAGGCTGTCAGAATGTCCTTTGATCAACACGTATTCCAAAGTTATGTACTCGTCCCGCCCCAAAGGGAAAGAGCGCAAAGCAATCGCCAGTTTTTCAAGCCCCCAAACCGAATTGACGGGCATGATTTTAGTTCGGACTTCGTTGGATGTTGCATTCAGACTCAAAGCTAATCGCGGGCGAGGACTATATCCCCCCAATCGCGCAATGCCCGGAATCAAGCCCGATGTAGAAATAGTCATACGCCGCGGAGGGACGGCCATGCCTTTTGGATGACTCAATATATGAAAAGCCTGCATAACATGTCCGAGATTGTGAAGCGGCTCGCCCATGCCCATAAACACTACATTTATTGGAAAGCCCTGCGGGTGCTGATGGTGAATTATCAGCGCCATTATCTGACCGACCATTTCCGCTGCCGTAAGGTTCCTTATAATCCCCGCAGCTCCAGATGCGCAAAAAGAACAGCCCATAGCGCAGCCAACTTGGCTGGAAATACAAAGCGTAGCACGGTTTTCATAGGGCATATACACACACTCAGTTTCTCTGGCATCCGCCAGTATTAAAGTGTGTTTGGCGCAACCATCGGTTGAGACTACGGATTTTTTGACCGCCGGCCACTTGATAAGGGTTTCCGATACCAATTTGGCTCTGAAGCTCTTGGGCAGATTGCTGAATTGATTCCAATCAAGCCAGCGATGTCTATATATACCCTCAAATAACTGAGTTGCCCGATACTTGGCTTCCCCATGTTTCTGACACAGTGAGTTCAGCTCATCAAGGCTCATACCCGCAGCATTGCCACAGAAGAGTGGCAGGAAGTCCGACTTTATTTCCGGCGCTGTGTAGTCCCAGGGTTTAATTTGGGTTTTATGTCGCATCAAAATTGTGTTCCACAATTTTGATGCGAAAGTTTTTGGTGCGGTATTCAAGGTATTGCTTGCAATAATGGCATTATTCGAGCGATATACGGAAACTGCACATCAGAGCCTTGTCTTGTTCAGACCATTCATAATTGGCATTGCTCGGCTCATGAGCGGCTTCTTGATGCGGGTTGGCCATTACCGAAGTTTTTTCGAGCGATTCATTAAAATTATCAGGCTCCTCCTTTGGATGCAAAGCAACAGATGCCTCCAGCAAAACACCCACATCAAAGCCGGTCTCCTGGATTTGATGTATCAGTTCACGGCCAACCTCATCGGCCATAACTGCGCGAACCATCGCCTGACCAAGTTGATCAACCAGATTGCGTATTTCACTGGGTATTTTCATCGCAAACCTCAATGCAATTTTTTCATCATACCACTTTACCAGCATTAAATATGCCGTATGGATCCAAAGCGTTCTTTATTGCGCGAACAGCCTGGATTTGCCAGGGATCGGCGAGAGCCATAAAATCGCTTCGCTTTGCCAGCCCAATTCCATGCTCTCCGGTTAAAGTACCTCCTAAATCCAGAACCAGGCGGAAGAGATTCATAATAATCCGCTCTGAATATTCAGAGCTTTCAGATGTGAGCAAATTTACATGTATGTTGCCGTCGCCCAAATGACCGTAAGTCACCAAGGGTAGCTGCAATCTTTCAACACCTTCATACAAGGCTCGTATTTTTGACCTTGGAACTGCAATATCTTCACTGATTTTACGGGGAAATTGCTCTTTTAAAACCACGCTGGTCTGACGGCGGATATTCCAGACAGCTTCACGCTGACGGGTATCTGACGCGACTTGAATTGAATCTGATATTGATCCTACTATTTCCATGAGGTTATTCAGAAAGAAATCACTATTGCAACCGGAATCATCAAATTCAATTATGGCCAGAGCCTCGCCAGTAAGGCGGCGCGCGTCATCCGGTCCGAATTGACGTAAATGCTGTAGTACAACAGGATCCCAAAACTCAAGAGCACTTGGCACTAAGCCGTTTTGGATTAAGCGGCTTGGAAGCTCCAGCAAATCGCTCCATTTTGAGACAGGTATAAGCAATGTTAGATACTCCGAAGGAGTCGGAATCAATCGGACTGACGCAGCAGTTATAATTCCAAAAATACCCTCACTGCCTATCATTAATTGAGCTAGGTTTGGGCCGGCATTGTTTTTTACTGTGTCAATCCCAAAGCGGTGAATTTCGCCATCCTCCATGAGAGCGTCCACAGAGTACACCCAGTGCCGCGTCATGCCGTATTTGCAGGCGCAAGGCCCGCCGGCGTTTGTGGCTAATGTGCCTCCAAATGAACACTGATCCCAAGAGTTTGGGTCGGGCGGATAGAACAAACCGCATATTGAGGCGTTATATTTAATATCCTTCAATAATGCACTGGCCGGCGCATGAATTGCTAATTCGTTTGGGAAAACCTTGATTTCACCTGGGTATTCAGAAATATCCACTACTATGGATTTGCCAACAGGCAGCGCTCCCCCTGCTTTTCCAGTACCCGTTCCACGTGGAACCAGAACCAGACCCTCCCCTTTTGCGAGACGAACCAACTCCCTAAGCGCGTCATGCCCAAGTGGCTTTACGACAGCCAAAGGCAAATCGCCAATAATGTGCGATTCATCTCTGCGATACCTCTCAATGGCTTCTGGAAGTTCGACAACCTTGGCATTTGGAATGAAAGATAATAGTTTTTGCATTACTATAGTAAGGGCGGAGCAATTGACATGTAATTAATTATTTGTTTTTATTGAAAAATCAATAAACAAGGGTTCCTAAAGCTTCGCCCTGGACTGCGGCCACCAGACTGCCCGACTTATTCATGTCAAATACAAAAATAGGGATGCCGGTGTCTCGGCAAATGGCAATTGCCGCGCCGTCCATTACTTTCAAATTTTTTTCCAGGACATCTTGATAAGAAATATGATCAAATCGCCTGGCTGAAGATTCTTTTTTAGGATCAGCCGTGTAAATACCATCAACATTCGTGGCTTTCAGGATCACTTCGGCTTCAATTTCAATGGCGCGCAGAGCCGCCGCAGTATCAGTAGTAAAGAAAGGATTGCCAGTGCCGGCCCCAAAAATTATTACCCGTCCTTTTGCCAGATGAGCCATGGCGCGCCGTCTTACATAGGATTCCGCTATTTTTTGTATGTCTATACCGCTTAGTAATCTAACCGGAATGCCCAAATGCTCAATAGCATCTTGCAGGGCAAGCGCGTTGATAAGCGTTGCCAGCATTCCCATGTGATCCGCCGTTATTCTGTCCATACCTTTAGTCGCGCCGACTATACCGCGAAAAATATTCCCGCCGCCAATCACAATACCGACAGTGACTCCACGCTCTCGTATTTCTTTTATCTGCTCGGCAACGTGTTTCACCACAGTTGGGTCAATGCCGTTATTTCGCTCGCCCATCAGGGCTTCGCCGGACAGTTTGAGCATTACCCGCTTGTATTTCATAATGGTCTCTTGGATTTTTTAGTATTGCCCCCCGTTTGGGGAGCAATAGCGTTTAACAATACATGGTCAAGCAGTTTCTGTCTCTTTAGACGTATGCAACAAATGGAGCAAGCGCTCTTGTATCCGGCCATTGATGTTATTTTTTGCTCCGCGGGTTGCGGCGCGGATAGCGCTGTACACTGCGCGCTCATTACTGCGGCCATGTCCGATGATAGATATGCCCCTGACGCCTAGAAGTGGTGCGCCGCCATATTCCGCATAGTCCAGTTTCTTATAAAATTTTCGCATAGCAGGTCGTACCAGCAGAGCACCCATGCGACTCAACAAATTGCTTCTCAAACAGACTTTCAGACCCCCAAAAACGCTCTCAGCCAGTGCCTCCGAGGATTTAAGCACTACATTGCCTACAAAACCATCGCAGGCTACCACATTGAAGTTGCCATTCCAAATATCACGGCCTTCTGCGTTTCCAACAAAATTTATGTCCAGAGTTCTTAGTGCGTCCAAGGCTTGGCGCGTGGTATCGGAACCTTTGCCGTCTTCTTCGCCAACGCTCAGAACGCCAATTTTTGGCTCTGGAACCCCCAGAACTTCTTCAGCATAAACTGCGCCCATTAGCGCAAACTGAGCTATATGCCCTGATTTGCAGTCAATATTGGCGCCAACGTCCAACAGGACAGTTGGAGTGCCTTTAAAATTCGGAAGCACAGTCGCAAGGCAGGGACGATAAACGCCCGAGAGTTTACCTATGACTTTCATGGAAGCCACCATGGCCGCACCAGTATGTCCCATGGAAACCATTCCATGTGCATCACCTTTGCGTACACACTCAGCGGCAATCCTTATGGAGCTATCCTTTTTTTCCTTGAGTATGCTAGTCGCTTTTTCGTCCATAGTCACTACTGAAGCGGCATTGACGATTTTAATGCGGTTTAGCAGGTCGCCGTGTATGCCGTTTGTAGCTAAACCCGATTCGATTTCAGCCTGCTTTCCAACCAAAAGCAAAAAAAGCTCCGGCATGGATTTAAGAGCCATAGCCGCCCCAGAAAGGGTAATTCCAGAACCATAGTCGCCACCCATTACGTCCAGGGCAATTCGGTAATATCCCGACACCGTAGCCTCAGACAGTTTCCTGGAGCCTTATGGCCTGTTTACCCCTATAAAAACCGCAGGCCGGACAGACGCGGTGAGGAAGTTTAGCGGCACCGCAATTAGGGCAGGTGCTGGAACTCATAACATCTAAGGCATCATGTGCGCGGCGTCGGTCACGTCGGGCTTTAGAATGTCGGCGCTTTGGATTTGGCATTTAGAACTCCTTGGTTTCACTGAGCCGGGGTCATGGTTTTAGTTCGAGCTTTATTTCGGCAAGAGCCTTGGCAAGCGCCCCTGGGGCTCTATTGTAATCGGGGTGACACTGGCACAGCCCCTTGTTTAAATTTTTACCACAGTACGGACACAAACCCAGACAATCTTCTTTACAGAGCAATTGCATAGGGCGTTGTAAAATGAATTGTTCTTTGATTAAAACTTCTTCATCAATAGTTTCTTCAGGCAAATAGACAACATCCAGGTCTTGCGTGCCAAGTGTGTGTGAGCCTCCAGCAACGAGATCCGGGTCGGAACTACCCAAAAATTGAGCGCATAGCGCCATCGGTTTATCAATGGGTTTAAGACATCTGCAGCAATTACCCTCATATACAGCTTCAGCCTGAATATCAAAGTAAATATCCATCTTTGACGGCTGGACAAAGAGCCGCCAATGAAGATTGTGCAGATTTTCATTCGCTTCCAGTTGTATTAGCTCACTGGAACCTGCAATTGATAGACCCTCAATGGGAAGATTATAAAGGTCGATCACTGAGATGAAGAATCCTGGTTAGGCGACGAAGTGGCAGACCCAGCACTGTCTTTCGCGACCGAGCCCGGCGCGCCAATTGTTTTAAGTTCAGTCATTATAATTGGACCGAGTTCCTCGCCTTTGTCCGGTCGTCCAGCGCATTTAAGCTCAAAGGAGTTCTTTGTTGACTTACCTTCATAGGGTTGGCGCCAGGGGTCATTGATTGGAAGGTCAACCCTGATCAGACTCTTGGCCACTAATGGCGAACTTGCGCCGACAATGGCCTCCCAACTGCCTAGCTCAGGATAATCGCCGAATTTCATGTTATATTCCGCCAGACCACTTCTAACCTGAGACAAAACATCAAAGGCCTGCATACGCCTGGCCTCGTCCACCTGAGTACCCATGAACTTCATGCCAACAACCGCTATGATGCCTATGATCGTAAGAGCAATCATAAGCTCCATCAGCGAAAATCCTTTTTGTTTGTTCTTTTTTGCGGTTTCCATAGACAAACCTCCTGGAGAAGAATAGAGCCTTTACATTGAATTTATACTATATTCAATCAATCTTAAAGACAATACAAAGTAGCATGTTGCGCCATCTAGCAAATGTGCCTCTGGTCTGGCAATGGTACAATGCAATATTTTAATGCGGCGACGTCGTGAAAAGTAACGGGTAACAGGTTGTGAAACCTAAAGGAGTAATCACAAAAGCATGTTGCACGTTCACGTCTTTCATTTGGCCGAACCACTTGCAAAACGATTGGTTTTGCAAGTCCAACGGAGTTGGTAGGCTGCGCCCGACCGGAGCAGGCTCTGGCGTAAAATATTGCCAGCAAACAAGTTGCGAAATCCAGCCAGAGACAGCGGAAGGTCGGGAGCAGACATGCAACAGGGTTTTGCAATTACCTCCAAATATAGCAATTTCACTTTTTATTGTCACAGTAGCTTGCGTCTGTAATGAAGCTTTTAATATAGCCACTTGTTGTAAAGTCTTTGGCGCTGCTTATGCTTTGAGCCTCCAAAATGCTGGCGGCATTTGTGGCTACACCGCAACCCCAAACGCTCGCCGTATTAAGGAGTCTCCAAAGCCAACGGCGATTTGACTCCATTCCTGGATAAACCATGACTTGAATGGCTATAATTTACAAAATCCAGCAAGAGACGGCGGAAGGTCGGGAGCAGACATGCAGCGGGGTTTTGCAATTACCTCTATATTACAGAATGTTTTAAAAAAACGTGTAATGGTGTATGTTTAAATATTCCGTTTGTATGTTTGGCGGAGTTGATGGGTTTTGTCTGGATAAAGCCGGACGCAACTTTGAAACCTCCGGCTTCGTAATGAGTGCAGATGAAGACGTGGTTTTGGAATCGCTTTACGCTTTCGCCTGTATTGATTCATAACTGAGGAGTGCAATGCCTAATCTTTGGAAACGATTGACATTAACCGCGAAAATCACACTTCTATTCACAACATTGAATGTATTGATACTCATTGTTTATGACGCCCTAATCGTCAATTTAAAAGTCAGCGAGGAATTGCACAGAATTGACGCGGAATTAGCCATGGCAGCTAAATCATATGTCAAGGCGATTGGCGAAGAAAAACTTGACCGCGCTTTTGCCGGTGTTACGCCTAAAGAAGAATACAAGGCGGATATAGCCGCAATGGGAGATTACGCTGGTACCATCGGGCTAAAGTATATATATGCAATGACGATTGTTGATTCAAAAGTAAAATATGTACAAGATGGAGCGCCGCAGAGCGACATAGACAAAGGCAATTTTCGCTACCCCATGGACGATTCCGAACACGCCAGCCCAAAATTTTATGCCGCATGGGATACATGGACGCCACAGAGTGATGAATATTCAAATTCATTTGGGAGTTTCAGATCTTATTTCATGCCCATAATTACAAATGGTGGCAATAAAATCATAATAGGCGCGGAAATGAATATTGACGATGTGAAACAAAAAATCAGCAAAGTTTCAGCATCGCAAAGTCTCATTGCCATAATAGTTTTATTTTTCAGCTTCATTATTACATTGTTATGCGCGAGAATGTTCGCCGGACAAATGATTAACAAAGAGATGGTCGAGTCCAAGACCAAGGCCTTGCTGGATTTGCAAAACGCCATACTAAAAACGATGGCGTCACTTCTGGAATCCCGCGATGACAATACCGGCGGACACGTTGAGCGGACGCAACACTATTTGGGTACACTGCTGGATGCCATGAAAGAACAAGGCGTGTACAAAGAAGAAGTTTCACGATGGAAAATGGATCTAGTGTTGCAATCAGCCCAACTGCATGATATAGGCAAAATAGCCATACAAGACAGCATACTGAAAAAACCGGGGCCTTTGACGTCTGAGGAATTTGAGCAAATCAAAGACCATACAACTATTGGTGAAAAAATCATTGCAAAAATGGGTGAGTACATAAATGAGCAGGATTTTTTAGAATACGCAAGAGTTTTGACCTCCACACACCATGAAAAATGGGATGGTACAGGTTATCCAAACAAGTTGAAAGGTGAGGAAATACCCCTACTCGGAAGGGCGATGGCCATTGTTGACGTATATGACGCGCTCGTTTCCGACAGACCCTATAAAGGAGCCTTTTCACACGAACAGGCAATCGAAATTATTAAAAACGGCAAGGGAACCCATTTTGATCCCATACTTGTGGATTTGTTTGTAGCTGCTGTAGATAGTCAGCATGTCTGAAAAACAGAGCGCAGATTGAAAAGCAAGTCCAGACATATAATTCAAATTCCAAATAGAATCAGCACTAATTTTATTTGGAATTGGAATGCGCGACACGGACGTCGCGCCCGAAATGCGAAGCATTTCATGAGACAAGGTGAGCCGCGCCTCGCCGCAGTCGAATAATTCAAAATTGCATTGACGCAATTTTGAATTAAAAATGGAATCAGTTCAACTACAAAAAACTGAACTGCTGTACTGCTCCCACACCTGTGTTGGCAAAATATCAGCCAGACAATTTCTTCGCGGAAGCGGGCATTGACGTTTAAAACACGGCGAACAAACCAAGTCCTTTGCTTTCAGCACGATGACTTTGGGCCCCCAGGGTGCGGAGCCGCTCGGGTCTGTTGGCCCATAAATGGATATTACTCTTGTTCCGCACGCCGCAGCTAAATGACTTAAACCTGAATCGTTGCCAATGGCCGCCACTGCCCCATGCAGCCAAGCCGCCGCTTGCCGCAAGTCTGTACGCCCGCATAGATTATGCCCATGATTATTCTGTAATATCGCGTTGCCCAATTCTCTTTCAGAGGCGGTGCCCAAAATAACAATATCCAAATTTGATTGTTCGGCTTTTCGCGCAAGTTCTTGAAAATGTTCAACAGGCCAGAGCTTGGAGGGCCAAAGCGACCCCGGCATTAAACAAATATAGTTATTATTGGGTTTATCAACATGAGTGGCAGACACATAGTTTGCGTAAGGGGGAGGAGGTAAATCCGACCATCGCCTTGCCAGAGCCGCATGGTAACGCATTACAAACGGGCCGCTCTCAGTCCAAAATGGCGCGTGATGTGTGTTAAAAAGAGCCAGACCGCCGTCACTGACGCCAATACGTTCAGGAACATCGGCGAGCCAAGCCGCAACAGCAGGTCTCAGTGATTTTGTGAAGTGAATTGACCTGGCGGCTCTATGTTGTTTGAGCACTTTAAATAGGTCAAGAATGCCTTTTTTTTCGGTTTCCGCAACCACGACATCCGCCAATTCGTGATCTTTAACCATGCTCACTGTCAGGTCTGGTCCATAGACCACAATGGGGCCAATACCCATTTGGCGCAATAGACGCAAAATAGGCAACTGCATGACCGCATCTCCAACAAAGCGTGGGAAACGAACCCAGGTAGCGCCCAGCGGAATTTGCACAAGTGGCTCCAATCAATGCTTGCGGCGCAGGTTGTCTAAACACGCAAGAACTTCATCACTTTTAAACCTATCCATACCGGACTCCAAATCATATTCCTTGCCAGGGTACTGAATCGCCTTGACATAGCTACCCATCGGAGTCCATCTGGCAAGTCCGTCCCTCATGCTTTTTGCCATTAAGCATAACGTTGGCACATTCAGCGCGGCAGCCAAGTGTGTGGGGCCAGTGCTTACGCCGAGTACGGCATCACAGGCATAAAGGCGGGACATCAATCCCCTAAGGTCAGTTGGTGGCAGGATTGATTCGCCAGGTGGCGAAAGGATCACAGGATTCCAACTGGCCACTTTTGAATCCTCCAGCATTTTTTTCCACCACTGCCGGCTGGGGGCGAGACATGTTTTCCCCATGGTTATGACACCAAGGCGCGGGGAGATTTCGGGGGTGAAACTTTGGAGTTCCGCTTTTCCTCTGGCGATCTCTTCTTGTGTCAACACCAATTTGGGAGGGGGAATGGACTCAGGCACCGGCCATTTCAGCCTTTTAAGAAAATCCATTGCACACCGCGACTCGTGTTTACCCGTACGCTTGGACCATACTATGTGCGTGGCGCTCAATATTTGTTTTAAGCCCCTGCAACGTCCGACCCTGCAAGGCACACCGGCCCTTTTTGCGGCAAGAATATTTTCCTTGTCTCTGTATCCAAGATTGAGCAACACGTCTGGCTTGACATCTTTTATTAGTCGTTCCAAATCGCTGTCAGGCGACTTGTGCAGCACACCAGACACCCCTGGCAGGTGTTCCAGTATCGGAGCCACTTCGGGTCTGACAAGCCAAAAAACTTCAGCGGATGGGTCATTGTCCAGGATGCAATTCTGAACCGGTAGCGAAACTACCAAATCACCTATGTGATCAGTCCTGCACAACAAAAAACGCATGAGTGATTATAGCACACTTTCTTCATAGTGTCGGCGATAACATTAAAATTTATGGCAGTTCAACATAATTAATAGGTTGAACTGCTATAAACTTCTCTAAGAACTTATCCATAAATAGAGGACAGGCATGAGAGTGTAGTCATGGGGAGTGTCGGACGAGTTCACCGTGATTCAAGGCATTAATCCTGCACTGAGGCGTACACTTCTCGCGCATTGTATAAAGCACTGTAATTATTAGTTCCTTTGGCACCGAACGCGGAGAGACCTTCGCCCCTGCCTTTGCGCTTAAAAAAGGCATGCACAACTTTGTTCGGCAGGACGAAGGCGAGCTCTCGCCGAGCTAGCCAAGGAAACAGTGACATAGGAGCGAATGGAAAGAACGCTTGGGTTACATTTCGCGCGGCAAGCCTGGGAGTCAGTCTCATCAAGTCGCCAAAAACAAAACCTTTACTTGCGCCATGCATGGCGAATGATCGGCCCAAAAGGGTTGGCCCAGTGGGGCAAAGGGGCGTGATGCCGTAGTATTCTTCTCTGCAATTCTGGACGACTTGTTCGATCGCGAGCCTGAACACATCATTTCCCTTCTTTGAATACAAAATAGTGTTCGAACAGTTCCAACAAGTTCGAGAATGTTTTTGGATGTCGCGGTATGCGAGTGCTTCGATATCCGGCGAAAGATTGATAGCCGTCAGCAGCCTGACTGAAATATCGAAGTACCAGCCTCCCACATGATAAAGCAGACAATACCTGCCAAGATCGGCCTTGTAGGAATAGGGCTTTAGCTTGTCATATGCTTTAAGGACTTCGGCATCAAAGTTGTTTGCGATGAACTCGCGGAGTGAAGCAAGCCCGTATAGACGATGTTCCCACTCGGGATGAAGCCGCCGCACCTGATCAACGCATTGCTGCAACTGTGCGGGAAGCTGATCCCCCGCATCAGACATATAAATTTGTGAAATTTGCATGTCTTACCCCTCCTTGAGGATAGTTGCCGAAGTCCGTAGATACCGAAGCCAATTGTTCGCCGTGTCCAGCGCGATGCCGAACACGTCCGCCGCTTCCCGCATGGTAATCCCCTGCCCATTGAACTCAAGAACCTTCTCTCGGGAATCCGGGTCAACATCCAGGATACAATTCTGAACCAGTAGCGAAACCACCAAATCACTTATGTGATCGGTACTGCACAACAAAAAACGCATGAGTAATTTTAGCTCGGTTTTTCTGGAGTGTCGGCAAAAATTAGCGATTCCATATCAAAATTGCGGAACACAGAGGGAGCTACTTGTGTTGTTAATTTGAGGGATACGCCATGAAACATTAGGGAACTACATACAACTCTGACTTGAATGGCTATAATTGATGTTCTGGAACAGTGTGGCTCTAAAAAAGTCAAACCGCTCCATACCAAGAGGTTTGTCATGCGCGCATTTTGCGGTATTTTTCTGGTTTCGGCGGTCTGTATTGCCCAAGCGCCAGCGCCGTCTATCTCTTTTGAGAAAACGCACCACGATTTCGGCAGAATATTTCAAGACCAAAAGGTATCCTATAAATATAAAGTTACAAACAATGGCAGTGGGCCGCTCCAGATAACAGACGTGCTGACTTCGTGTGGCTGTACTTACGTTTTGACTGGAGAGAGGCGTCTCCTGCCAGGCAAAAGCACATTTATCGAAGTTCAGTTTGATCCCGCCGGTATGGTAGGGGCTGTACACAAATCGCTGGAAGTGATCTCCAACGACCCATCCAGTCCGAACACTCTGCTGACTTTTGAAGCCGGCGTTGTGCGTGAGATAATGCCAAGTACAACGGTTGTCTTTTTCAACGAAGTTTCTCGCGCCGAATCTGTTTCCTCAAACATCCGCCTCCAATCAGGGGACGGCCAGCAGGTTGTCGTGACAGACATCAGAATACCGGGCGCGCCTTATTTATCCTGCAATCCGCAAAACAACGGCAATGATGTCATTTTGAATATCACTCTTGACGGGCGGCTGATTCCAAAACAGAGCTTTCATGGCTCGGATACCATGACTATACGCACAGCCAACACAAAAGTCCCATTATTGCACTTCAGCATTCAATGGAATGTGCAACCGGTCATAACCGCTACGCCTGACCGGATAACATGGACAGGTACTCCCGGGCAAGAATACAGAACTACTGTCAGCCTAAAACATCGCCGTGGCAGACCATTCAGGATTTTGGATGCGAAGTCCACATCGTCTCTCATAAGAGTTGTAGGACTCAGTAAAAATAGCGCAAGGGAGCAGAATTTCGATGTGTTTCTTTCTTCAAAAGCAAAAAATGTCGCGCTGCATGAAAAATTGACCATAAAACTTGATGACAGCGAACAAGCAAAACTGGAAATCGGCATTGTGGTGATATTGCGGTGACCGGTAATATATTGAAATTCCTGCAAAACCCAATTTCAACCCGCACCCCCCATTTCGCCTCCAAAGTCGCGTCCGGCTTTAGTATGGCAATTTTAGCTTGTATCGCTTGTTTGACGGCGAGCAAAGCCCGCCTACAAGCAATACGCGGCCTGTATTTGCAAAGCAAATCCAGGCATAGCAGTTCAACCTGCAATAGGTTGCGCTGCTATACTGCGCAGTCAATCAACTCCGCTGAACTTGCAAAAATGAGTTTTTGCAAATGGCTCAATTTAATTTGGATAATTTTGTGACCGCTTCTAATAGTTTGCAAAGGTTTGCCGTTGTTTTGGGTATGTTGTGCCTTGCTCTGGTGTGGGGAGGAACATTTGCCGGCATGAAGTTTGTTTTGCAGGCGGGAATTTCCGTAGGCGCACTGTTGACAATACGCTTCGTAATCGGAGGCATTTGCCTGACCGCCATAATGCTTCTGCTGCGAAAAAAAATTGACAGACAGAGCGTGATAGACGGATTAATACTTGGCCTTATATTGACGACCATATTCTGGTTGCAGGTTGACGGACTCAGATTCACCACTACAAGTAAAAGTGGCTTTATCACAGGGCTGGTTGTGATTTCTACTCCGCTGGTCAGCTTGCTGCTAGGGGAACGTTTTCGAATCTCTCACATATTTGGCGCGTTACTGGCTTTTGTAGGACTTTTCTTTTTAGTGAGAGACCCCTCCATGCCTTTTGGCGGCTGGAACAGGGGTGACACTGAAACATTAATATGCTCTGTTTTGTGCGGTTTTCACATCACCCTGACAGCCCGAATGTCCCGCCGCAGTTCCCCGTGGGTGATAGCGCTGGCGCAAATAATCATAGTTGCTCTGTTGAGCGGTGTATTTACAGCAATTCTACCGGCTAACGTAAGTGCGGGGCAGAGTATGGCAGGTTTTGATATGCTTGGCGGCGCTCTAAAACGTACAGACGTTTGGCTTGGCATCCTGTACCTGGCTATCCCGGCAACAGCTCTCGGCTTTTATGTGCAGACAACCTTGCAATCAAAGTTGACAGCCACGGAAACCGCGATAATTTTTACCACAGAGCCAGTATTTGCCGCATTCATAGCTGTCAGCGGCATCATTCCAGGCATACATGAACGCCTGACCGCCACGCAGTTCTTAGGAGGCGGCATCATAGTCGCCGCCATGCTGTTGGCTGAATTGGGGCCAAGATTGTTCAATAACAATAACCAACAGGTTTGAAAATCAAGTCGTGCCTTGTTTTTTAGAATATGTTGAGAGAGCTTTCCTGCTTGAGCTTCTTGCAAAACTCTGCGGCACGTCTGCTACCGACATTCCGCCGTCTCTGTATGGATTTCACAACTTGTTTACTGGCAATATTTTACGCCAGAACCTGCTCCGGTAGGGCGCAGCCTAGCAACTCCGTTGGACTTGCAAAACTAATACCAAGTTGCGTTCGATTGACATCGAACGCTTTACGCCAAAGTTTTTGAAAAACTGGGAAACCCAGCTTTTTCAAAAATCTCTTGGTATCCGATGTTCCATCGGATACACAAGGCCGCTCTGTTGGGCTTTGCAGAAGCGTCAGTTTCCCCAAATTTTTCGTCCGATTGCATATTCAGCTTCGTTCTGCCTCACGAAATGCTACGCATTTAGGGTACGACCTCCGTGTCGCGCATTCCAATTCCAAGTTGCCAGCGCTTAGTGCAACACTCTACCCCTGATCGCCGCCCTTTGCATTGGCCCCCATAGTCTGCAATCTCGGCTTGCGCGCCTGTTGTCGCCTAAAAGCAAATAACCATCTTTCGCGCTCCAAGGCCCGTCGCTAACAGCGTCGCGGAATGAGATATATGGTTCTTCCACTAGCTGACCTGTGCGTATCAAGTAACCATTGCGTTGTTCCAATTCCTGACCCGGCATGGCCAAAATGCGCTTTATCACTGTGCCTTCCGGGCTGTTCAATATCCAGATTTCACCTAAATCTGGTCTGCCAGAACACCACGGCCATAGCGCCAACAGCACTTGGCCATCCTTTAAGGTAGGCTCCATGCTGTTTCCGGTTATCTTTACAGGATGCACGAAGACCAAAGGGGTACAGGCCAGCAGCAATGCTGATACGTACGGAAATAGCCTCATAACTGCAATGTTATCCTGCGGCCAACTAAATCTTGCATAGAAACTGCCGCCAGCTTTACTGGTGGTTTTATGGATGGAATCATGTCTTCCGCTATTTTTTTCACAACATCCAATGACCCGTCCATACCAAGCTCGTGAATAGAACGCCCTTGCATGAAAGACAGAGCGGAATTTAATGTCGCTTCTAAAATTCTGAAGTCCATTACAACATCAAGCTCATCCAGCTCAACGCGCTCGGCAACCACAGTTACAATGTAATCTCGGCACTCCAACTGCCCATCCAGGTTTAGAGACGCCAATGATAATGGGCGCTCAACGGCGGCCTGAAAACAGTAGTGCTGGGAAACTAAGGACATGTAATGGATTATAGCAGTTCACCTTCTGTAGGTTGAACTGCTGTATAACCAACTATATTTACAACAGCTCCCCGTACCTTCTGACGAAGATTCCTTTGAGCAATGTTGCCAGGCCCATGTACAGGAATATCGTCAGCGCAAGCCACCAGAAGTACACGGAGGGCAGTGGGGCCATGCCCAGCGATTTGCCTAGGTGCGTGAATGGGATAATTGTCAGGACGGCTATGCCCGTGAAGGTGAGCAGTGTGAGCGGCGCTGATGCGCGGCTCTGTATGAAAGGAATCTTTGGCGTGCGGATCATGTGTATGACCAGAGTCTGTGTCCACATGGACTCTACAAACCATCCAGCCTGAAAAACAGCTATGTACAAGGCCTGTGTCGCCGGGTCAGTAATCTGGTGGAACATCAGACCCCCACAAACGGCGGGGCAGATGATGAAGTACATGAGTGCGTATGTAGTGAGGTCAAAGACAGAGCTTGTAGGGCCTATCCACACCATGAACTTGCCTATGGACGATGCGTCCCACTTTCTCGGTACGGCAAGGTATTCTTTGTCAACATTGTCCCAAGGGATGGCCGTGCAGGACAGGTCGTAAATGAGATTGAGAAGTATGAGATGTATTGGCATCATCGGCAAAAATGGCAGAAAAGCGCTGGCCACCAGCACTGAAAACATGTTCCCGAAGTTGGATGAAGCCGTCATCTTTATGTACTTGATCATGTTGGCGAATGTCTTGCGCCCTTCAAGGATGCCTTTCTCCAGCACCATCAAGTCTTTTTCAAGCAGTATGACATCGGCGGATTCCTTGGCTATGTCAACTGCGTTATCAACTGAGATGCCGACATCGCTGGCCTTTATGGCGGCAGCATCGTTGATGCCATCACCCAAGTAGCCTACGCTGTGGCCGTTGTTACGCAAGGCTGTAACGACTCGCACTTTTTGCTGAGGTGACAGCTTGGCAAAAACGCTGACTGTTTCAGCGGCTTTGCCCAACTCTTTATCAGTCATTTCTTCCAAGTCGGAACCGAGCAGTATTGCGTCAACCGGAATGCCCACCTGTCGGCAGATACAGCGGGTCACTTTGTCGTTGTCGCCAGTGAGCACTTTAACCCTTACGCCATGACCGTTTAGAGCATTGATGGCATCCTCGGTTGACTCCTTGGGGGGGTCAAGGAAAGCCAGGTAGCCCATGAGCACCATGTCCGACTCGTCCGCCGCTGAAAACGCTCCAACGGGAGAGGGGTTTGTTTTTTGTGCCACGGCTATCACCCTCATGCCGTCTTTGTTCAGGTCGTCAACCTTTTTTAGTATGTAATTTCTGATCTCGTCGGTCAGGGTATGCACAGAACCTTCGTACTCGGCAAAGGAACAGACAGCAAGCATCTCCTCTACGGCTCCCTTTGTTATCATCTGCGTTTTGCCATCCGTGACGACCACGCTCATGCGGCGGCGGTCAAAGTCAAACGGAACCTCGTCAACCTTTTTGTACCTGTCCTCCAGACCGCGCAGTCCCTCGGTACTGCCTTGCTCCAGCCTCGTCCTATCAATAATGGCAACGTCTATCAGGTTTTTGAGTCCCGTCTGAAAATAGCTGTTCAGGAAAGCGTGGCGCAGTATGCGCATGTCGCTTTCCCCGTGGATGTTCATGTGGTATTGCAAAACCACTTTGTCTTGCGTCAGAGTTCCAGTCTTGTCTGTACACAAGATGCTCATAGAGCCAAGGTTTTGAATGGAGTTCAGATTCTTGATTATGGTCTTTTGTTTTGACATTGTCACGGCGCCTTTGGCGAGGCATGTGGTGACGATCATGGGGAGCATCTCCGGCGTAAGGCCCACTGCCACGGACAGGGCGAACAAGGCCGCCTCCATCCAGTCTCCCTTTGTGAAGCCGTTGGCAAAGAGGACGACCGGAACCATCACCAGCATGAATCGGATTAGTACCCACGATACAGAGTTGACGCCCTTTTCAAAGTTGGTTCGCACGGGTTTATCGCTAACTCGCTTCGCCATTTCGCCAAAAGTAGTGTCATCGCCCGTGGCCACTACGAGGCCAACAGCACTGCCGCTCACGACGTTTGATCCCATGAACGCGAGGCAGGGCGTTTCACCCAGCGTACCCGCACTGGCCTGGAACGCGCCCGGCGTCTTTTCCAGCGCAGCGCTCTCTCCTGTCAGCGCTGACTGGTTGACAAAGAGGTCCTTCGCGTGGAGTATTCGCATATCGGCGGGAATCATGTCCCCGGCCGCTAAATGGACAGTGTCGCCTACCACCACTTCTTCCAGAGGGATTTCCTGTCTATCCTCTTCTTTATCCTCATCCCGGCGCTGAACGTTGGTGGTGGTCTTTATCATCTTCAGCAGATTCTCCGCCGCGTGGCCGCTTCTTGCTTCCTGCACAAACCGCAGCACTCCTGATACCAGCACCATTACAGTGATGATTATGACCGTAATAGGCTCCGCCTCCCCCTTTGGGGCCAATATTATATCTGTCGTGGCTGATACCATAGCCAGCAGCAGCAGGATTATGGTGAAAGGGTTTATGAACGCATTTGCAATACGCCGCGCTAAAGATACTTTCTTGCCGTGCGTTACCCTGTTGTTGCCGTAGCGGTCGCGGAAGTCCTCCACCTGATCCTCAGTCAGGCCTCCTTTGGGTGCACCCAGTTTCTCTCGCAGTTCATCTTCAGAAACATTGGCGGCAAATACAAGTCTGCTGCGCACCTCTTCGCGTCGTAGCGCCTCTTCACGCGCCTTTTTGGTATCCGCGATGCTGATTCCAATTGTTTTCATATTCAGCCTCCTGGAACTGAACTTATAGTCCCACTAGTTACAAATCAGAACAAGATGAGTCTGTGGACGGGTGTCCGATGAGTCGGCATAGTTGCTCCGAGAAAGGCGCAGACAAAGCACGCCAATTTGTAACAATTCACAAACGCGCTAACTATATCAACAATTTTGAGACAAAGTTAGCTGAAAATTACTTCATCCAAATATTTAATTTGCTCTCATTTTTGCGTTTCGCTTATTGTTGGCCCAGGAGAGTAGCCTGTTTTTAAGATTTATTGGGCGCAAATTGCTATTGAATGACTGCGAGAAGCTCAACTGGAAAACGAACTGTCCGATGGCGTCTGGATTCAATTCTTTTGTTCCGTTCTCCAGCCAAAAATAATTGTTTGTGCCTTTTGTGTAGTACAAACCAACACTCAATTGCGATTGATCAGAGAATGCAATTGGAACTGATAGCCCAACTTGATAATAATCGCCTTTATTTTTTATTTTTATTGGCTCATTTGTGGAATCAGACAAAGAGTATCTTCCAATTAATACAGATAATTCCACATCAGCTTCAAGCGGAGTCATATCGGTAATTAAACGATTGATACCGAATTCCCAACCTCCGCCTTTCATGGTGACATCATAATAACCATAAAGCGAAAAGGTCATTTTATTAAATGTGTAATCAAAGGATATACGTGATTCCCATGTGTTTTTGTAGAAACCATCGTCTTCGTTCGCTCTGGGATATGTGTACAGGCAAACGCTTGGTTTTATTGTAAATATATTTGGCAGTATATCCCAAGTGTAATAAGCCGAGTAATCAATCTCGGGGTCTGAACTTCCCGGTACCTTGTCAGCGATAGGAAAATTGGCAAACAATTCCAAAGCTACTGGTCCTTTGGAATATTCAAGGGTTGGCTGGAAACAAAAACCTCCCGTCCGAACTCCATAGTCCATGTAACTTGAAACAAAGGAAGGCGTTATGGTTATTGTTCCCTTATGCAACACCCAAGGATGAAGATGTCGGTCACGATTCAACGTCTCTATATGCTCGTCCGTGGATTGCGAGTAAGAATGGGTTGGAATCAGTCCAATAAAAGTTTGTAAAAACAATGCTTTTTTATTCATGTGTCAGCACCTTTCAATAAATTTGAGAGTCAGACTACAAACATGGAAATTAATGTATTATCATCACGTGTCAATGCCAAATTTTTACAATCATGATTTTTTTAAAACCAATTGTGAGCATGGGAAAAACACATGAATACCTCATTATTTCTAGGTTTGGCCAGTATTGTTAGTAAAAACTAACCATATTAGTCAAGGCTAACAAAATTTCAAAAACATGTCAATAGAAAAGTTTTGGGAATTACATACTTTAGTTGGGCAACAATTTTTAAAATGGCTATCCATTTAAGCCATAATCAATATAGACTAAGGATTTATCCATAAATAATATTTTCAGCCAGTTTAATTTTCCTGAAAACGATGATGGCGGCTACGAGGTGGCACAGCACGCATTCCAATTCCAAATAGAATTAGTCCTGATTCTATTTGGAAGCAGAACGAAGCTGAAATATGCAATCGGACGAAAAATTGGGGGAAACTGACGCTTCCGCAAAGCCCAACAGAGCTGCCTTGTATCCGATGGAACATTCGGATACCAAGAGGGCGAGCCACGCATCAAAGCAGCCGAATATAGCAATTGGCTTCTTTATTGTCACTGTAAACCGCCGCCACCACAATCAAAATCACAGTCATACCAGGCGATGCAACCCCACAACTAGACCTTACCCCCTAGCCCCGAACCCAGGATTGCTCCGAATCGTTTTCGTATCTTACAAACTAGACGTCCATTGGCAAGCGTATCACCTTTGCCGTCCTAATAGCTGGATTAAAGACAGCCTCATCTGTCGCCTAGTGCCTTAGTTGGTCAGAGTGCTTTCTGCAAAATTGCAACATGATACAATATTTCTTTTGGGAATTACTTACTTGACTATTGCTAATCTCATTTCCAACCCAATATTGCAATTTTTTTCTGAAAATCTGCAAATTCATGTTCATTTCTTACAAATTCTTGCAAACCAAGAGCAGAAACACCAATCGGTACTGCCTACAATAGTGAAGTAAGTAGTTCCCTTTCTTTTTCTCTTAGGAGAGCATGACAAACGATGAAAACAGCCTAGTGGTGGGACAAGACAGCGAGGACTGCCTACCCACGGAATCGTCGATACTTAATCATAGGCTGAGAGGCGATGGCGAAACCTTTTGGGATGCGATGCGCAAAGGGGAAGCTGCCCTGTACGGAGAGTGTGCAACCACGGGGCAGCCAGAAATCAGATGATGTCGACAGACATAAAGATATTCCCAAGCTGGGGGGTGTTGACTAAGGCTGATTACGACAAATTGGAACGCGACATGCTTGACGAATTGAGGCAGTTCTACACTCACCGCGGCTACGATTGGAGCAATGTAAAGTGCAGCAAAAGTCGGCTGCGCGAACTCATTGACATGGTGGAAAGAAGGCGTTTGTATTTACATGTGTACCATCACGATGAACACGGGAATCCAATGCAGATGGGGGAGTTGAACGAAACCTGTCTCTACTGCTTCTGGTTGTTGAAGCGCTACCCGTTTTTTGATACCTCAGACACTGATCGGGATGTGAACCTGATTCTTGCACTTGAGCTGTTTAATTACGGCGTTCATTACACGGCAATTGAACGACGCAAGCAGGGCGGAACTGACATGCCGAACCTCCGCCCGCACATCACAAAGCACATTGAGCACGCCCTCAAATTTAGAGATATGAGCAAAGAATCGCTCATGGCCCTTGCAGAAAGCCTACTTTACGAAGAATCATAGAGTAAATGCAAGCCTCACACTCTTCAGCACCTTTCTGAAGTCAACCGTGTAATTCACTAAATTTTACATATGCTAATGACATACAAGATATCAATTGATATAACCTCGCCCTCCACAAAACAAAAACACCACGAGAGTGTTGATTAAAATATAGATAGCATTGTTTTTTGAAGTTGGAAGAAAAGGTCGGTAGTAGTGATGGCGTGCCAAATTCGCAAAGACATGTCAACCATATGCTCTGTTTGCGAAACCACCTTTGTGCGCCGGGTGAATCTCCCCAGATGATGACG
>Ga0268262_10000314_pt1 | contig 64940 bp, 58 predicted proteins | sample TergutNc150P3_FD_190354 | JGI IMG/M metagenome (GOLD analysis project Ga0268262, IMG submission 190354) | Nasutitermes corniger P3 segment gut microbial community from laboratory colony in Florida, USA - Nc150 P3 (SPAdes) (version 2) | ecosystem: Host-associated > Arthropoda: Insects >... | reverse complement strand
AAAACCTGTGTGCGATTATCGAACCAAATGTCTGCGGTTCCCAACGGCGTTTTGAGGTTTTGCGGATTATGCGTGATAACGGCATTAAAACCATTGTGTGGCTTTCCCCGTTTCTGCCTTTTATTAATGACACGGAAGAAAATCTGCGGGGGCTTTTGGATTACTGTATTCAGGCCGGGGTCTACGGCATTATTTTTTTTGGGATTGGCCTTGCTTTACGCGAAGGAAACCGCGAGCATTTTTACGCGAAACTTGATCAACATTTTCCCGGTCTGAAAGCAACGTATCAAAAAAAGTACGGCTTTGATTATGTAATACCCAGCGATAATAACGACGCGTTAACAAAATTGGTATACGATGAATGTAACAGTCATGGCATTGTGTGCGATAATGAAGCGTTGTTTGAATATATGCGGACTTATGAGGAAAAGAAAGGCGCTCAAATGGAGTTGTTTTAGCCTGTCACTTCCCCACACAAAACTTACTGAACATTTCCTCCAGAATATCGGCGGTGGAGACTTCTCCGGTAATTTCGCCTAACGAATTGACCGCTTCCCTCAGCAGGGGGGCGATAAGGTCAAGCGGCTGCCCTTGTTCCGCCAAAGCCAAGGCTTCTTCCAGCGCGGCGGCGGCGGCTTCTACCAGATTTTTCTGCCTGACAGTGCCCAGGGACGCTGCCGCCCGTTCATCCGCTGCGTTAAAGCGTTCCTGAATAGTTTGAACGATTACCGCTTCCAGTTCCGCAATGCCTTTGCCGGTTTTCGCGCTGATGCTGATGTAATCGCCGCCGGTTTCCGCCGGAGAGGGAAGGGGGTTAATGTCGGCCTTGTTCCAGAGTGTGAGCAATGGCTTACGGCGCGCCGTCTGCTTTAATTCATTGATAAAGGCAGTATCTTCGGCGGTAATGCCCGCCTCGCCGTCTATAAGATACAGAATCAGTTCAGCCGCTTCCAGTAAATCGCGGCTGCGTTCTACGCCGATTTTTTCAACAGGATCAAGCGATTCCCGCAGACCGGCGGTATCGGCAAGGCGGATGGGAATGCCTTCAAGGGAAATGAGCGCCTCAATCCAGTCGCGGGTGGTGCCGGGAATTTCGGTGACGATTGAGCGTTCTTCTTTTAACAGCAGGTTGAACAGGCTGGACTTGCCCGCGTTGGGTCGGCCCGCTATCACGGCAAGAATACCCTCCTGATAGATACGTTCCCACCTCCACGATTGGGCAAGCGCGCGCAGACGGGCAAGGATTTCGCGTACCGAATGCTGGCCGGAGAAGCGTCCGGCGGCTTCATCCGCGTTGGCGCTGATTTCATCTTCGGAATAGTCAAGAAAAATTTCCACGCCGGAAAGAACTTCGACCAGTTGTTGTTTAATGGCGTTGATTTCATGTTCCAGTACGCCGGAAAGCCGTCCTATCGCGTGGCTGCGGCCCTTGTCCGTCCGGGCGGAAACCAGTTCCATAACCGCTTCGCTTTGTGTCAGATCGAGTTTGCCGTTCATAAAAGCGCGAAAGGTAAATTCACCGGGAAGGGCGTCCCTGAAACCGGCGGCGCGTAAAGCGGCCATTACCCCTTTACCCGCGGCAATGCCGCCGTGGCAGGAAATATCCAAACTGTCTTCGCCGGTGTAGCTTTTGGGGGAGCGGAACACGGAGATCAGCACTTCATCAACTTTTTCGTTAGACGCAATTATCCAGCCGTGAAGCACGGTATTCCCCGCGGTCTGCCGCAGTTTTTCCGGATCGGAAAAAATTTTTTCAGCGAGATTTAGCGCGCCTTTGCCGGAACAGCGGATTAACGTAAGAGCGCTGCCGCCGGGCGTAGTGGCGAACGCCGCTATGGGAGAATCGCCGCCGTAGGAATTAATTTCCGGCATTGTTTTCCGCAAGACGTAAAAATCGGAAGAGCCATGGAGCGCCGGCTGAAATCCACAGGGCAAACAGGACAAAACGCAGGAACATAAAAAGCGGGTAATTACCGGAGCCTTTAAGCTTGACCATAATTTTTTCAGTGAGTACAAACAGCAAAACCATAACGGTCATTCCCAGTAAAAAACGAACGGCCAGGGCAAGGTATTTGAAAACACCGGTTCTGTTGGAAAGGGCGGAAGCGTTAAAACCAATATATTGCCTGCACAGGCAGTAACCGGTTCCCAAACCGAGGATCATCGCGCCGGGCATCAGCAGTTCTATAAACGGCCGGTACAGGATCATAACAAAGGCAAGGGCGGCGCACGCGATAAGGCCCGCGCGGGGGCTGTGGGCGGCAAGCAGCGCCTCAATCCGCTTTTCAGTACAAAAATATACCGCAAGCAGTATGCCGCCTATAAGCCAGCCGCCCAAAACATCCGTAGGAAAATGCACACCCAGGTACACACGGGAAAAACCTATCAACAGGCAGAAAAGGGCGGCGATGCTGTAAAATCGTTTTTGTTTTCCCCACGAAGCGATAATGGCCCACATAACCAGCGAATTCTGGGCATGGCCCGATGGGAAGCCTCCCATACGTTCATGGATAATGCCGACTGAAGGATCGTAGTTTTCAAAAAACGGACGGGGCTGATCCAGCACAGATTTAAGAACGATGTTCAGCCAGATTGAAATGAGTATAATCGTTCCCAGGCGCAGACATTTTTTTTCATCTATGCACCAGTAAATAAGCGGCAGTAAAATTATGTATACCGCGGCGGAGCCAAGTTCGGTGATTATTTTTATACACATTGTGAGCGGCGGATTTGCCCCGGTTTGAATCCATCTGATAAAATCCAGTCCCCATTGTAGGATGGCTTCCATTATGGCTTCCATTAAAATCCCTCAAAAAAAGTCTGGTTTATAATGGTTATTGCCGCCCTTTGTTCCTTTGTCGGCGCTGTATTTGTTTTTATATCTGTCATTGTTTTCTGAATTTTTTCCCGCAATACTTCTTTGTTTACACTGACTAAGACAAAAAATTCATATCGTTCAGGATCATTGCTTTCCTGCGGTATTTCGGAATCCTCGGCATCTTCTTTACTGGGGGGAATTTTTCTCTGTTGTATCCAGAAAACCTGTTCCTTATGCGCTTGTGTATATTCTCCGTTGGATATTTCTTTTATCATAGCGGCAAAATATTCGCCGTATTCATCATCGGGATACAGGGTAGCCGAAGCGACAAGCCGCTTTTCCACCCTTTGAACAATCAGCCGGGGCAAGTCCTGCGCGGTTGTAAAACCATCGGCCCATTGTTGTAAGACATTAATATTGACGCCCCGGTTTTCCCCGACAAATACATATTTGCCGCTGTATGTATCCAGAGACTCAATCCCCTGAATTCCCCTGTCCAGATAGCCGCGCAGCCATGCGGGGATTCCTTTTTCCGGCGAGCCATTTTGCGATTTAATTATTTCCCAGGACTCAGACGAGCCGGTTTGTTCCTGTAGTTTGTCCTGCACAGGGTCGGGGCGGAATACTACCGGTTCTTTTTTTGTGACACAGACGGTAAAAAAAAGTATTGGCAAAAGCAGGATGATTTTATTTTTTTTCATAATACATCAATTGAAAGTTATGGGACTGGTTTTCGTTTCATCTGTGTCAGGCATGGAAATTTCGGTGACTGCCCGAACATACCTTCCGCTTTTTTGTTCCGCGGTATTTTGTTCTTTGGCGGCAAGCTCCGTCTGAAGCGCTTCCTCCAGAAGCGGTACGGCTGAAAATAAAATCGCAAATTCATCCCAAATGGTATTTTGAATCACCGTTTGAGATAGTGTTTTGGATGCTGTGGTAATACCGGCGTCTTTTTCGGCGCTGTTCGTTGTTACATTATCTATGCCGCCGCCCAGCCTGATCCTGCCTTCTCCTGATAAGGCGCCGGGGAGTTTTATTTTTTCAACCTTGTTTTCCAGGGAGTACTCTGTACTCAGACTCAGTTTTGCTTCCAGCCGGTATGGCCGGATATAGAACTCTACCACAATGGGGATAAGGTCCTGCGATTCAGGAAAGGTTAAATATACCGGTATCTCAACAATGGTATTTTCGGCGTTGAGATATAGCGTAATGCTATTCCCATCCCTGATCATGTACATCCGGACGCCGTCAGTTGAAGATGATTGCAAGGGGAAAAAAGCGCTGAAGATAGCCCCTTCTGTGGCGGGCATGATATGAAACAGAAAAATACCCCCACCCTGATCGTTCTCTTTACGGAAAAAGTTTATCGGGGAAAGTGAGTAGGCGTCATTTGATCCGGTAGAAAGCCCGTAACTCTGTCCTGTCGCCGCCCAGCGGGGGGCTTTTGGATTGACCGGCGCCAGTGATTGCTCATCATCCAACGGAGATGTTGAATTGTGAAGGCTGCCTTCAAATTGATACCATCGGAGCAGTTCCGGCGGCGGCGGTAATGCCGGCGTGTTTTTCCTTTTTGTTTTATCAGTATTTTCTGCGGAGTTTGTCGCCGTTATCAAGCGGACCTGTTCCGGGTAGACCGTTCCCGCCGCCAAAGGGCTTCGGGCGGTATATTCACGGTTATTTGCAAAGAAATAACCCATGCTTCCCGCTTTTGGAGAGACCGGCAAAGTTATTTCACGGGAGATGCCGATGTAATTGGTTCGTCTGAGTTGGGAGGGAAGAACTTCTGTGCGCAGAGAATAGAAACCCACCTGCTCCGGCGCTTTCCAAAGGATAGTTCCCGCGCCGCTGCTTATTTTCCCTTCGCTAATGATGTTTTTGCCATTGTACCAGATAACGTAAGGGTCAAGACGCTTGTCAAAATCAAGCCTGGTTTCCAGCATGACGGTAGTTGCCGGCGCGATAAGCTGCGAACCGGACTGGCCGGGCAGGTACATCGAAATATCTTTAAGCTGAAATTCGGCATTACCCAGATAGAATACGTTTATTTCTGTGTGGGATAGGGTTTCTTTTACCCCGATTGCCTTAAAAACCATGGTGTACGAGCCTATTTCCAGGGTTTTGGGCAGGGGCAAATAGGGCAAATCCTCAGAAAAGGATTTTAGCACAATATCCACATAGGTATTTTTTACCGCAGGTTTGACATCGGTAACAGGCAGCGTTTCTTTTACTGTTTCCTGCTTCGGTGATTCCTCCGCCTTCTGTTCCTTCACTCCGTTTTCTTTTGCTTTTTCGGTTTCTTGAATTATTTCTTCTGTTTTATCTGTTTTTGTCTTTTCCTCTATTTCGGTTTCCGCCGGTTTCGCCTCATTGGCATGAGACTGGAGTATATACCGAATTCGCCCCCCGGTAATCTCACCCTGAGAATTTTCAAAATACACCAGTAAGCCAATCAAGTCCGGATCATTTATCACTGAAACAGTAAAATAAGGGCGAATTTTATCGTCAGAGCGCAGTATGGAGCAGTTTTCAAGAGAACTGCCGTTTACCGAAGCTTTTATCTGATAGGTTCCGGTTGAGGGAAGCAGGGTTTCCAGTTCCCCGCAGGCAGAAAAAAGAGAAAAAAAAATAAGGATAGCGGCTGCTTTTCCGGCAGCATTGATATTCATAACGCTACGAATGTTCCAATAGATAATATACCATAAAAACGGAAATAATTCTAGGTTTTTCATCTTTATTTTGGTAAAATAACGTTATGCAAGCTGCCAGGGCAATAGTGCATTTGGATAATTTTCGGGAGAATTATAGGATAATTCGGGAGCGGGTTGGGCCGGGGAGGCATATCTGCGTACCGGTCAAGGCGGACGCTTACGGGCATGGAGTCGCCGCTATTGCCCGCGCGAGTCTTGCGGCGGGGGCGTATTCTCTTGCCGTAGCAAAAGCGCAGGAAGGGGCGGCCCTACGGGAAGCGGGGATAGACGCCCCGGTGCTGCTTTTTTCCCAGCCTTTGCCCGATGAAATCCCTGAAATTATCAAAAACCGGCTGATCCCCCTGATTTCGGACGGGGAATTTGCCGCCATGCTGGATCAGGCGGCGGGGGCGGCGCGTATACGGCTTCCCGTTCATCTGAAAATAGATACCGGTATGGGCCGATTGGGTTGTGCCGTTACGGAAGCCCCCGCTCTGGCAAAGCGGATAGCCGCCTGCGCCGCCCTGGAATACGCGGGAACCGCCACCCATTTGGCTGCCGCCGATTCCGCCGCCGCGGAAGACCGCGCCTACACTGAGCGGCAAATTGCCTGTTTTAATGAAGCGCTGGACGGTATCCGGGCGGCGGGCCTGAATCCGGGGATTGTTCACGTCGCCAATTCCGGCGCGATTATTCTCCACCCCGGGGCGTGGTTTGACATGGTAAGGCCGGGGATTCTCCTGTACGGTTACAAGGCCGTTGAGGAAGCCGCCGCCGGCCTGACGCTGCCGCCCCTGCGGGTGAAACCGGTCATGGAACTGCGGACCACGGTTGTTTTTGTCAAAGAGGTGAAAAAAGGCGAGACCATCTCCTACGGCAGAACATGGGCCGCCCCGCAGGACACGGAAGTCGCCGTATTGTCCATTGGCTACGGCGACGGTCTGCCCCGTCTTGCCAGCAACCGATGGCAGGCGTTCATTGGCGGCAAGGCGTATCCGCTGGCGGGCCGTATCTGCATGGATCAGTGCATGGCCGATCTTGGCCCCGCCTCAGGAGTCCGCCGCTGGGATGAAGCGGTACTGTTCGGCGGCCCCGCCCCCGATGCCGGAGACCTTGCACGTTTAATCGGCACTATTCCTTACGAGATTACCTGTAATATCAATAAGCGGGTGCCGAGGGTAACTGAATAACAGCTTTTCGATAAGGGGGCGTCAGGTACTGCGCGCGGGCCTGTTATATGCCGTTGCGCCGTATTTTATCAGAATTATTACAATTAAGATTATGGTAATAACCGCGCCAATGGTACTGTTTATATCAAGTACGGGAAATTGACCGGACTTTAATATATATGTCAGAAGAGCATTTGGTAAATTTACAAAATATGAAACATATAAATTATTCCCGGATAATTTAAAAGCTGCCGCAAAGCCTGAGCCAACAGCAAAAAGCAATAATAAGTCGTTTATACTTCTAAAACCAGGGTAGCCAATATGGTAGAGTGAAAACATTAACCCGGAAACCAATATCGCGATTATAAAACCAAACTGTTTTTCTATTCTTGTTTGTATAAAGCCCCTGAATAAAAATTCCTCAAAAAAGGTGGTCATAACCAGCGGGAAGAAACAAATGGGGAGTAAATTCCATTGTATTGCCGTTCCGGCGGCAATAAGAGGCATTATTTGCCCGCAAACAGAAAAAGAAACAAAAATTATTAGTACCATCCATTGCTTAAGATGAAGCCGTTGAAATCCAATGGTTGATAATTTTTCTTTGTTTTTATACAAAATGATTAACGGTACTATGGTACTTAAAATTATTCCGTAAATTCCGTTATAGAAAAGGTAATAGACATTGATGAATGTATTTGCCAGGAAAATCGCTGAAATAACCAGTATTAACATACAAAATGAAAAAATGACAATTTTTAGCTTGCCCATGCGCTCATGCCTCCTCATGTTCATTGCTGTCAAAGTACAGGCTTAATATATCAAAAATGAGCGAGAAATAATTAACATTTTTAATCTTTTTGCGGAAGTAACCCAGCACCCAGGAATCCAGGTGCTGGGAGGTTGGGTGTTATTCGCTAACTCTAATCGAATTAAACCACGCGTCGTTGTACAGGTCTAACGCGTCGCCGAGATCGTCTTTTAGCTCGGTGTTGACAAGATCGTTTTCAGAGTACCATGCGTCGCCGGTTTTTAACTGACGGGCGGGAATGTTTGCCGTGGCGGGGAAGCCAAAAATGTCGGCAAATTCGGCGTAAATTTCGGGGCGGTGGATAAAGTCGATAAACTTGTGGGCCAGATCGATGTTCTTTGATCCTTTCAGGATGCACATACTGTCAAGATAGGCCGGGCCGCCCTCTTTGGGAACAAAATAGAAGGTGTCTTTCATCAACTGGTCGTTGTCGGCGATTTCCTCAAAAACCACTTCGGCGTAGCCCTGAACCACCCAAAAGTCGCCGTTGGCATAGCCTTTGCCAAAAGCCTCGGCGTCGAACTTGGTCAGATTGGGTTTCCATGAATTGTTAATAAGGTCCCGCGCGGCGGCAATGTGGGCAGGGTCTTTGGTGTTTACCGAGTGACCCAAATAGGCAAGGGCGTCGCCCATTACTTCGCGCATATCATCCAGCATGGTCATACGGTCACGAAGATCCTCACGGGCAAAAATGGACCAGCTTCGCTCAAAATTGGGAACCTTGGCGGTATTGACCAGTACGCCCGCGGCGCCGTAATAATAGGGAACCGAGTATTCCATGTTGGGATCGTAGGTCGCCTTGCGCAGCACCGCCGGGTCGATGTTTTTCAGATTGGACAATTTTGACTTGTCAATTTTTTCCAGCATATTCTGCTGGATCATGATCGACACATAATCGCCTGACGGAAATACAATGTCGTAACCGCTGCCCCCCGCCTTGAGCTTGGCGAACATATCCTCGTTGGACGCAAACTCGTCGTAAATCACCTTGACCTTGTACTCTTTCTCGAATTTTTCGATGACCGAGTCCGGCGTGTAATACGTCCAGTTGTAAATAAATAGCTGGTTCTTCTTTGAAAAACCGCATCCGATAAATGTGGCGGCCGCCAACGCCGCCAGAACCACAGGAAAGATGACATGCCTTTTATTATTCATCTTTTTCTACCTTCCTCTGCAAAAAATATATAAAACCATAAGGTCTTATTCCTTATAAAACAGCATTTTCGCAGCCTTTAGGCGAGAAAATGCAATGTCTGTCCTTATGGACAGACACTATTTCGCCGCGATGTATTTCAGGAATCTTCTGAGCGTAACGCATAATACTACTGTTCCCAGTATCATTACCACCGAGAGGGCGCTGATGACCGGGGTAACGCCGCCCCGGCGGGTAATCGCCGAGTAGATGAAAACCGGCAGGGTTGATGAGCCGGGACCGGCCACAAAAAACGTAATGACAAAATCTTCCAGAGACAGGGTAATGGCGGTTAACAGGCCGGATAAAATGCCGGGCATACAGATCGGAACCGTTACGCGAAACAAGGTCTGCATCTCGTTTGCCCCCAGATCGTGGGCAGCCTCAATAATGGAAAAATCAAACTCGTCCAGCCGCGCCATTACCATGAGGAACACAAAGGGCAGGTTAAACGTGGTGTGGGCGACATAAATGGTGAACAAGCCCAGGGGAATGCCGACGCCGGCAAAGAAAATCGACAGGGACACGCCGATAATGATTTCCGGCAAAATCATCGGCAGAAAAGAAATGGTCTGCACATAAGGACGCAGCCGGAAGCGGTACCAGTTGACCCCGATTGCGCCGATAGTGCCGATTACCGTTGCGGTCGCGGCGGATGACACGGCGACAACAAGACTGTTAAAAAAGGCCCGCCACAGTTCCCGCGTAGCAATCAGCCGCCGATACCAGCGCAGGGAAAAACCGGTCCAGGTCATTCCGGTTGAATCGTTAAATGAATAGAAGATAAGCACCAAAAGAGGCAGAAAAAGAAAAACGATGGTGACAAAATAAACGGTCTGGGAAAAGGAAAAAGGGCGGCGCATGGCGCGCTTTGCGTGGCGGGCCGCTTCCCCCCCCTGTATTTTGCCGGTTCTGAGGGTGGTAATTACGAAACGGACAAGCTCTTTGAAGGTCATGGCTGCCCCCTGCCCTGCGGTTCAGGCTCGGTTTTCACCGTAAGCCGCGAAGCGTCCCGTTTTTGGACATTCATCATCAGAAGAACGCCCACCGTTGTCACCAGGGTAAGCACCATTGAAATTGCCGCGGCGCGGGGCCAGTTCCGCGATTTGGAAAGCTGGTCGGCGATGATATTCCCCAGCATATAGGAGTCCTTACCCCCCACGAGCAGGGGCACGGCATAGGCCCCAAAAATGGGAATAAACGTGAACAGCACCGCCGTGAAAATACCGCCGCGGATATTGGGCAGCAACACCCTGATTATGGAGATTGGCTTGGTCGCCCCCAAATCGCGGGCTGCTTCCAGCAGGGAAAAATCAAATTTATCAATACTGGAAAAAAGCGGTAGTATCGCGTAGGGCAGGTACATGTACACCAATACCAGTATCACTACTTTTTGATTGTAGAGAAAATGAATATAGTCATCTATCAAACCGATGCGGATCAAAAATTCGTTCAGAAAGCCGGAGTTCCCAAAAATGTTCATCCAGGCAAATACCCGAATCAAAAAATTGGTCCAAAAGGGAATGATGATGAGGAGTAGCAGCAGATTTTGGTTTTTGCTTTTCGCCATAAAATAGCCGCAGGGCAGGGCGATAAAAATGGTAATTACGGTAGCAATTACCGAGGTAGCGATGGTGCGAAAGGTAATACCAAGAAAAATTTTGTCGCCCAGATAACGGTAAGCGTCCAGCGAAAATTCCGGTTCAACGCCGCCGTGCAGCCCTTTTTTCAAAAAGCTGTAAATGACAATAATGGCAATGGGCGCAAGAAAAAAGAGCGTGAACCATATCGCCTGGGGGCCTGAATACAAAGGCCCGAAATTTTTGCCGTGTTTCAATGCGCCGCCACCGCCGCGCGCCTGTGGCTTCACTTCTTTACCTCGACAATATAGCCGTCGTTGGCGCTCCATGAAAGAAACACTGAATCTTTCCAGCGTATATCCGGCCCTTCATCTGAATAATTGGCGTGCTGTTTGATCACCCTGATTATGGTTTTGTCCATCACCTTGACATAGAATTTGGTCTGGAAACCCGAATAAATCGGCTCGTCCACCATTCCCTGAAAAAGGTTAATGTCTTCGCGTTTGGTCGTGGGGCGGTCTTTGGCTATGACAATTTTTTCCGGCCTTATGGTAAAGCTGACTGTTTGACCGGCCTGAACCTGATCCACCGTGGTTACTTTTATCTGTCCCAATTCGGGGATTTCCAGCTCGGCCATATACTCAGTCACTTCCGCTTCCGCGCCGGGGGCCTGTTCCAGCCGCCGGACGCTCAACACCGTCGCGTCAAAAAGGTTGGTCTCACCGATAAAACGGGCGACAAAATCGGTGGCGGGGCTTTCATAAATTTCGTGAGGCGTGCCGATTTGCAGCACATCGCCCTGGTTCATCACCGCCAGCCGGTCGGATACCGAAAGGGCCTCCTGCTGGTCATGGGTAACATAAATGAAGGTAATGCCGATCTTGTCGTGAATCTGGTCCAGTTCAATCAGCATATGCTGGCGCAGTTTCGCGTCCAGCGCGGAAAGCGGCTCGTCCAGCAGCAGCACCTTCGGTTCGTTTATCAGGGCGCGGGCAATAGCGACCCGCTGTTTCTGTCCGCCGGAAAGCTGGTTGGGCTTTTTATGGGCATGGCCCTCAAGCTGTACCAGACGAAGGTATTCGTTTACCTTGTTTTCCACATCGCTTTTTGACGCCTTTTTCAGGCGCAGTGAAAAAGCGACGTTTTCAAACACCGAAAGGTGGGGAAACAGGGCATAATTCTGGAACACCGTATTGGCATGGCGGTGGTTGGGGGGCAGGGGCAGTACGTCGCGCCCGTCAAAAGTAACCGTCCCGTTGTCCGGGTACTCAAAACCGGCAATAATCCGCAAAAGGGTGGTTTTTCCGCAGCCCGAAGGCCCCAACAGGGAAAAAAACTCCCCTTTCTTTATCTCAAGGCTCACATCTCTGAGCGCCACAAAAGTATCGAAGGACTTGGAAACACCTCCGATGGTAACATCACTTCCTTTCAATCTGTTTCTTCCAGCCTCCTTTGTGGGCATGAAATACGCCGTGATGCTCGGCGGCGGCAGTAATACCGCCCTTAACAATCCCGTTTTTTTTATCTAAAAGTACAATGGGGATTTTTTTAGGTGTTGTCAACTGGTTTTGGGGAAAAAATCAAAAATATCCGGGCGGACAGACAGGGGCGGGTATAAATCAGCTCATCATCAACAGCGCCATAACTTTGGCGTCGCCCAGAATATTTTCCAGCAGCGCGTACTCGTTGGGCTGGTGGGCGCAGTCGCAGAGCCGCGCCCAGACGGCGCAGTCAATCCCCGCCCGGCGCAGAGACGCCGCCACGGTTCCGCCGCCTATGCCGATGGGCCGGGTCTGAACCCCGTATACTTCGCCGATGGCCGCTGAAAGAGACACCACCAGCGGGGCGTCCGCCCGGGTTGCCGGAGATTCGCTTGACTGGGCCAGGTTGTAGTTAATCGTAACTTTATGTTTGGCGGCAGTTTCCGCAGTGATACGGTCAATTTCAGCTAACACTGAATTTATGGGGTAACGGGGAAGCACCCGCATATCCATGCAAAATACGTCCTCGCCGGGAATGGTGTTGATGTTGGGGACATTGGCCTCCTGTTTGGTTGGCTGAAAAGTGGAATAGTCCGGCTCAAAGAGGCTGTCGCGTTCGCCGAATTTTTCAGACAACCCGTAGTGGAGCCGCAGGGCAAGGTCCGCTCCGGCAAGGTGGGCGTTGATTCCCAGATCCGGCCGGGAGCCGTGGGTCTGCGCCCCTCTGGTGACAAAACGCGCCCAGATTAAATTCTTTTCGGCAATTTCTATGGTCTCGCCTTTGGGGTCGCCCGCGTCAGGTATAAGCGCAATGTCGTCTTTGTGAAAAAGGTTATTGTGGTTTTCCAGCAGCCAGATTATGCCCAGGGCGCTGCCTGTTTCCTCATCGGCGGCAAAGAGCAGCTTGACCGTCAGGCGGGGCCGCAGCCCCAATTTGACCAAGGCCAGCGCCGCCAGTACGGAAGATGTCAGCCCTTGCTGGTTGTCCTCCACCCCCCTGCCGATAATCCGGCGTCCCGGCGGGTCGTTCGCTTCTACCACCGTCCAGGGGTCGGTGTTCCAGAGCGAAATCTCGCCGGGCGGCACTACGTCGGTGTGGCTTATTATCCAAAGGCAGTTTTCTGTCTCACCCGGTATGGTGGCGATAAGGTTGGGCCGTACTCCGCCTTTTGCTCGTTCATCCGGAGCGTCATAACGTTCCAGTTGGGTAATGCCCTGCGCTTTCAACCAGGTTTCCAGAAAGACGCATTTTTCCAGTTCACCTTCCCCCCCTGAATCGGGAGAGATAGCGGGCCATTTGGTCAATCCGGTTTGAAGTTCCACGGCAAGGGGGGAAGCATTGTCTATCCAGGTAAATAATTTTTCTTTCATAATTTTCTCCTAAAAGAGTACGCACAAAGAGCACCAAGAAAGAGAAGAACACAAAGAAGAATCAGGGGTTTTTGTTCGTTATCTTATCGTGTTTTATCAAGCTCAGATTACTTACAAGACCCCCCTTTCTTTCCCTTTGTGATCTTATAACCTTTGTGTTCTTTGTGTGAAATCTTCTGTCTTCTGATACGCCTCCCAGCTTGTTTTTATCAGCGTTTCCATGTCCGAATAACGGGCTTGCCAGCCCAGTAATTGGCGGGCAAGGGCGGAAGACGCGTACAGTTTCGCCGAATCGCCAAGCCGTCTGCCGACAACTCTCGCGGGAATAGGTTTGCCGGTTACCTTCCGCGCTGTTTCGATTACTTCCGTTACGGAAATGCCCGTCCCGCTGCCGAGGTTTACGGTAAGGCTTGCGCCGTTTGCGCGGATATAATCCAGCGCGGCGGCATGACCGGCGGCAAGGTCGCTGACATGAACATAGTCCCGTATGCAGGTTCCGTCCGGCGTGTCATAGTCATTCCCGAAAATCTGCACTTCCGGCCTCATGCCGCGGGCGGCTTCCATTACTACCGGCAGGAGATTTGCCGGATTTTGTTCCAGCCCCTTGATAACGCCTTTTACATCGTAACCCGCGGCGTTGAAATAACGCAGACAGGCATAGCGTATACCTTTCAGTTTTTCATACCAGCCCAAAAACCGTTCAATTTCCAGTTTGGTAAAACCGTAATAATTTTCCGGCCTTGTGGGGTGTTTTTCGTCAATGGGAAGGTACTCAGGCTCGCCATATACCGCCGCGCTTGAGGAAAACACTATATTTTTGATGCCGGTTTCCGAAGCGGCGTTAAGTATATTCAGCGTCCCGATGATATTGTTGTGGGAATATTTTTCCGGGTTCAGCATGGATTCTCCGGCGGCCTTGAAAGCGGCCAAATGAATAAGCGCGTCATAACCGCCTTTCATGCTTTGCGCGAGGGCGGAGTAATTGTGAATGTCCTCGTGAATAAATTGCGCGTCAGAAAACAGGTTTTCCCGCAGACCGCTGGAAAGATTGTCGTATACTGTAACACGATGTCCCTTTTCAAGAAATTCCTGCGCTACATGGCTGCCGATGTATCCCGCGCCGCCGATGATCAAAATATTCATAACTCTGTAACTATAACTGTTAATCACTTGCAATGCAACATACATTAAATGTATAATAACCGTATATGTATAAAGAAATTCTGGGAAAAATCACAACGCATCAGGAACTTTCCGAAGCGGAAGTTTCCGAATTAATCACCGCTATTAATGAAGGCATTGTTAGTGATATTCAGATAGCGGGCTTCCAGGTAGCCCTTTTGATGAAGGGCGCGTCATTACAGGAGATCGCGTATATCGCCAAAGCCATGCGTGACAACTGTGTTCCGCTGAAGCCGAATGTTGCGGGAGAATTGATGGATACCTGCGGTACCGGCGGCGGGCTTTCCACATTTAATATTTCTACGGCGACGGCAATCGTTGCCGCGTCCGCGGGCATTCTTATCGCCAAACATGGCAGCCGGTCCATTGCCAGCCTTTCCGGAAGCGCCGATGTGCTTGAAGCGCTGGGCGTTAATATCAATCTACAGCCGCGAGACGTAGAGAAAATGATTGAAGAAATCGGCATTGCTTTTCTTTACGCTCCGCTTTTTCATCCGGTAATGGGGAAGGTTCTGCCGCCGGAACAGGATTTGGGCATCAAAACCATTTTTTACTCGATTATCGGGCCTTTGATTAATCCCGCTTTTGCGCCAAGGCATCTGCTCGGCGTATACAAACTGGATTTACTTGATACGGTTACCTATGTGGCAAAAGAATTGGGTTATACCAACGCCATGTTTGTCCACGGGCTGGACGGGCTGGATGAAATTTCACTGCTGGGGAAAACACGGATCAACCATTTGAAGAATGGCGAAGTGTCCACGCTTGAAGTATCGCCGGCGGATTTTGGGCTTGCCCAATGCGCCCTTGCGGACATTAAGACCGGTACGCCGGATGAAAATGCCGAAACCATAAACGGCGTTTTTTCGGGAAAGATAACGGGGCCGCGGCGCGACGCCATTATCCTGAATGCGGCAGGTGCGCTTGTTGTCGGCGGCAAAGCCGGCAGTTTTCAGGAAGGCATACAACTCGCCTGCGGGCTTATTGATTCCGGCGCGGCTGCCAAAAAATTGTCGCAGCTTAAAGAGATGTCCAACAGTTTCGCAAAAACCTCATGAACAAACGATTCTCCACCGTCATTTCTCTGGAAAACAAGCGCGGATTTGTTGCGGTCATTCCTGATATAAAGCGCGTTTCTCCCAAAGAAGGCGACCTGCTGCGCGGACGCGATCCTTCGGAAGCGGCAAGACAGCTTGTCCGCTACGGCGCGCCGGTATTGTCAGTCGTTACCGAGCGGGAACGTTTTGGCGGCAGTCCCGCGTTGCTCCGCCGGATTGCGCGGAGTGTTGATGTGCCGGTTCTGCGAAAAGATTTTGTCACCGATGAAGTCATGCTGGAGGAAACGGCGGAGCTTGGCGCTTCGGCCATCCTGCTGATATGCGCAATTACCGATGAAAAAAATCTGGAAAAATTATTTCAAAAAGCGATTCAGCTTGACATTGAACCTTTGGTGGAAGTGCATACGGCGGAAGAGATGGCATTTGCCGGCAGGCTGGGAGCCTCGCTTATCGGTATCAATAACCGGAACATTGTAATATTCGAGAAGGACAACGGCGGCCCGGAACGGACGGTCATGCTCGCGTCCGGCGCTCCTGCCGGATCGCTGCTTATAAGCGAAAGCGGTATTGTATCGCCGGATGATGTTCAGACAGCGGCATCCGCCGGCGTAAACGCGGTTCTGGTCGGAACGGCTTTGTGGCAGGCGGAAGACCTGGAAAAAGCGTATCAGTCGTTTCGGATTGAAAGGAAGGATACCCCTTGCGTCCAATCGTAAAATTATGCGGGCTTATGAACATACAGGATGCGCGTATGTGCGCCCGGTACGGCGCGGATATACTGGGGTTTGTTGTCGATTATCCCCATGCGGTTCCGTGGAATCTGGACGCGGAACATGCGCAAGAACTGATACAAGCCGTTTCCGGTCCGGCAAAAACCTGTGTTGTTACGGGCGGATCCCCGGATAAGATATTTCGAATCGCGGCGGAAATAAAGCCAAACTATATCCAGCTTCACTGTAACGAGACGCTTGCCGATACCGTACAACTCGCCGCCGAACTGGGAAAAACCGGCGTAAAAATTATCAAAACCATTTTCCCCGATACGCCCGACCCGGAGAAAACCGCCGCGGATTTCTGCATGGCGGGGGTTTATGCCCTGCTGTTGGATCCGCGCACGCCGGGCAACGCCAAAAACGGCGGCATGGCCGACATTGCGCTCTATACGCGAATCAAAAACGCCGTACATTGCCCGGTCATTCTGGCCGGAGGGATAACTCCCGAAAACGCGGCGGAAATGGTTCGTCAGACAGAAGCTGAAATTATCGACCTTATGACCGGAATTGAAAAACGCCCCGGTGTCAAGGATGAGTCCAAAGTCAGCGCGCTCTTTCAGGCATTACAATAAAAGTTTTATTTGCCGCCCTGCGCCGCTTCCAACTGCGCTGCCAACGCCTCCCATTCGGCGGTTTTGCCCTTGATATGAGCGGCGGCCTCGTCCAGTTTTTGTTTTGCCGCTTTTGCCTTTTCGCCGTTTGAGTACACTTCGGGGCGGGACAGTTCCGCTTCCCAGTGCGCCCGTTCGCTTTCCATTTTTTCAATCGCGCTCAGAACTTCCGCTTCCTGCCGCTGAAGCCGCCGGATTGTCGTTTGATACTGCTTGTTGTACAGTCTCAGTTCAGCCGCGGTTTTATTGGCGGTATAATTGTCATCAACGCTGATATTGTTACTGGTATTGTTAATAGTATTGGTATCATTGATATTATCCTCAATGTTACCGTTGATTTTTTCCAGATAATAACCGTAGTTGCCGTAAAACAATTTGACGCGGGCGGGATCGGCGGGGCTTGTTCCGGGGGACAGTTCCAGCGTTTTGGTGGAAAGGGCTTCCATAAAAGCGCGGTCGTGGGAAACAAAAATAATGGTTCCCCCAAACTGCTGTAAGGTTTCCAGCAGAATGTCCTTTGAATGGAGGTCAAGATGGTTGGTCGGCTCATCCAAAATCAAGAGATTCATCGGCTTGAGGAGCATGTGCAGCAGGGCAAGGCGGCTCTTTTCACCGCCGGAAAGCACCGAGACGGGTTTGTACACGTCATCGCCGCGAAAAAGAAATGCCCCCAGCATATCGCGTATTTTGGGAATCAGCGCCGTGGGCGCTTCCGCTTCCATAAACTCAAGCACCTGTTCGCTTCCCTGCATTGCTTCCGCCGCGTCCTGTGAAAAATAACCCGCACTGATGCCCGCGCCGAATTGTACCCTGCCTTCATAATCACGGTCGCCGCCGGAAAGTATGCGCAGTAACGTTGTCTTGCCCGCGCCGTTGGGGCCTGCCACCACCAGCCGCTCGCCGGAATCAATCGTCAAGTCAAGGCCGGAAAGCACCCGGCGGGGCCCGTAACTTTTGCCAAGCCCCTCAATGGTCAGGGCAACCCGCGGCGAGCGGGGCGGCGGCGGAAAACTGATGTTGATTTTTTTAAGGCTTTCGGGAATTTCAACGCGTTCCATTTTATCCAGACGCTTGATCAATTCCTGGGCAAAAGCAGCCTTGGTTGCCTTGTAACGGAAGCGGCGGATTAACGCCTCGGTTTTGGCGATCTCCTCCTGCTGTTCCGCGTAACGTTTCATTAAACTTGCAAGTTCTGTTTGCCGTATTTTTTCATAAGCGGTGTAATTGCCCACATAGCGTTTCAGGTTTCCCTGAAAAATTTCATACACTTCGTTTACGGTAACGTCAAGAAAATAGCGGTCATGGGAAACCAGCAGGCAGCCGCCGGGAAATTTTTCCAGCCAGCTTTCCAGCCAGGCGCGGGCTTCTATATCAAGATAATTGGTCGGCTCATCCAGCAAAAGAATGTCGGGCTGTTCCAGCAATACTTTTGCCAGGGCAATCCGCATCTGCCAGCCGCCGGAAAACTCGCCGGTGTCCCGATCAAGATCGTTAGCTGAAAAGCCCAAGCCTGTCAGCACCGATGCGATAAGCGCCTCGCGGCGGTAGTAGCCGGAATTTTCAACCTGTTCCTGCAGGCGGTGATGTTCTTCCAACAGGGCCGCCGTCGCGCCGTCGTCGCTTTTGGCGGATTCCAGCAGGCCGCCGATTCTTTCCGCTTCGGCAAGCAGCGCCCGTAAAGGGGCAAACGCCGTTTCCGCCTCATCCCGCAGGCGTTTCCCCCGGTGGACAATTCCCGACTGGGGCAGATAGGAAATGCGGGTTTCTTTCTGCACGGCCCGCTCGCCGGAATCGGCGGGAATTTCTCCGGCGATCACTTTCATTAAAGTTGATTTTCCTGAACCGTTTGCCCCGGCAAGACAGGCCCGCGATCCCGCGGCAAGGTGCAGGCTGACATCTTTCAGAATATCACGGTCGCCGAATGCCAGCGCAATTTTAGAGAATTGAACAAAGGCCATGGCTTACCACAACAAAGCGTCCTTGAAAAAGTACAGAACCATCGGCGAGGTGGCGCGGCGGACAACGGTAGAATCCTCAATCGTCGATTCCGGCGCGATCTCTATCCTGAAACCCTGGTTGTCAAGCGCGTACATACAGCGCAGTACCGCCGCTTCTTCCGCAAAGTGCAGGGTGAACGCTCCGCTATAACGGTCTTCAAGCGTAAGATCAAGGAAAAGGTCCATCGAGACCGTCCCGTCCCCTTCCGCCGATTCGGGGATAAACCGGGGAACCAGCAGATCGAATTCCCTCCACATAAAACTCCCGTCTTCCTTAAAAGCGATAGTACCGTAATTGTTGCTGGTAAAAACCGGTCCCTGGCTGTAAATGGCGTCGTACAGCCTTTCGCGGCGGGCGCTTTCCTGTACGATAAGATCATCCACGGCTATGGGCAGAGCGACGAAAAGCAGAGTCTTCATGCTGCCGCTGCCTTCCGAAAACTGTACCGCAATGGTTGTATCAGACCTCATCTGCATAAGCAGATTGCTTCCTTCAAAACGCCACGCGCGCTGTCCGTTTGGACGGATAGCGTTATACGAAAAATCCAAATCATAACCGGGCACATAAATCCGGGCAATGCCGGTTTCCTGTCCGGGATCAAAACACCAGTGGCGGGACAACTCATCAAGGTTGATTCTTTTGTAATTTACCATCGTAGCGTACAATTCCGGCGACCATGTTTTTGACATCAGCATATCAAGATCGAGGTCAGGACCGGCGTTGTTATCAGTACCGGCAGGCACCGATGCGGCAAGCGGCCCGCCGTAATGCTCAAACAGTTTAAGCCGGTAGGAAAAACAGTAGCCTATACTGCCGTCCTCGGTAAGCACCCGGTACCAGTCGCCCGGCAGGGGGTCGCCGGTCGAGCTGATCGCCGGAACGCCTTTTGCCAGCGAAAGAATCTTGATAATCTCGCCGGTTCTCAGCCGGTAAACCCGCCGGGCGTTATTGTCGGGATTGTCGCGGATGGGCAGGCCGTCCTGCATATTTTCAGCGTAAATGTGCGCGTACTGTGAAAAAGCCTCCGCCCGCTTTCGCGCTTTTGACTTGCTTCCCGCCATCTCAAAACGGGAAAGGGGAATCTCCATTTTATTGATTCTGTCTTTCTTGTCCAAATAACCGTCAGGAATACCGACAACCCACACTTTGTTGATATTGGAACGGATATACACCGGCAGCACGGTTCCCGATGGAATGGGCGGGTCTTCCGTTGACCAGAGCAGCACCCCCCAACCCAAGCGGGAAGAACAGGCGGTAAAACCGGCGGCAAAACAGATCAGTAACAAAAAAACGCCCAAAGTTAAGCGGAATTTCTTTCCGGTGCGCATAGCGGCTCAGTATAACAAAAAAGCGGGGGAAAAACCAGAGACTTCATTCCCTTCTTTATTGAGAGCCCGCCATGATGCAGCGGCGATTTTCCCCCTTGCAACTGTCGCTGGGAGTATGATAAAATAAACCAATGATTCGAGATTCTGCCCGTTATAATCAAAATTCTCAAAATACAAGCTTAAAATTGCCGAAGGCAATTTTAAGCACTGATCCAGGCAACAGGCAACAGGCAACAGGCAACAGGCAACAGGCAACAGGCAACAGGCAACAGGCAACAGGCAACAGGCAACAGGCAATTATACTCATTCTTTAACTAGTCGTGTCAATAATCCAATAGCATATATTTCCTCTTTTTTTAGTATTTATTTTTATTCTCATTATTTTTGGATATTTGGCGGTATCGAACCGTATGTAAATGGTTCGCGCCGTCTTTTATTACACATTCGTTGAGTGTGGATAACATAACTGTTACCCGCATTCAACAGGGTAACAAAACATGGAGTGTGTTATGAAAAACACCATCAAAATTGTAGGTATTATCAGTTTGATGCTGGTAATCGGATTTTCTTTTGCCGCTTGCAGTGACGGTGGAGGCGGCGTCTACGGCGGTGGCAGTGACAGCAGTGTAACATACACATACAGTGATGATGACGGTAACGCATATAAACTGAAAATTACAGAAGCCGGCAGAGCCGCTCATAAAGCAGGCGATAATTATGCTCTGACAATCACTTTTAAAGCGGATGGTAAAATCAAAACAAGTACCGGAAAAGTTACAGCCTTTATAGATAACAATTTTACCCTACAATCCAGCGACAATAAGGTATTTTTTATAACTGTTACAAACAGTGGTTCAATTGGAGCAATTAGTGGAGATGTTCCAGCTGTCCTTGAGCTTCCTCAAGGTAAAGAAATAACAATTAATAACTATGTTAATTCGAAGTTTGACTTGTCAACACGGCCGGATTTGTTTTTGGATCCGGATGCTAAGAAAGCGGACAATGAGTTTTATGGTAAGCTTACCGTCGCTATTATAGATAATCTTCAAAACGTATTGAATGAGGAGACCAATTTCTTTTCTTCAACAGCACGGCAAACTACGTTATTACCAAAAAATACAAACAAGGCTAATTACACAGTCAAACTACAGAAATACGGGACTGTCTACGAGCCTTGGACCGGTACAGGTGACTATTATGTAATATTATTACCGGTTCTTGCTTATTCGACTATCGGATATTTTAACGGTAATGCATGCATGATCTATACGAATGGCACAGAAAACCCTGTTAAATATTCAATTGGCAGTGGTCCGTTGGATATTTCAAAATTCAAGATATGGGATCCATGGAATTATTATCACGCAATGCCATCTGTCACTAAAAACAGCGGCGGCGCAGAGTGCACGAATTTATAACAGTCACGCCTGAGTGCCAGTCACGATTTGTCTACAATGAGAGCCGTCTGAAAAGGCGGCTTTTCTTTCATATCTATGAAAAATGTTTTATGATATTTTTGGATACGCAGCGATGTCAGGCACAAATTTCAAAAATGATTTTCGTATCAAAACTCCGTGTAACTCCGTGTCCTCCGTGGTTAAAAATTCTTCCCTCAGCCCGCCGCCATCCTTTCTTGTACAGCTTCTCTATCAGTGATACTATTATTTATGAGGAAAATATGTATAACGCTTATCATGGTATTTTCCCTTGCCCTGCTTTCAGCGTGCGGTACTGAGGCATTTGCCGGTAAAAACGGCGAAGCCGGTGGCTTTACCGTCCTGCTGTTATGCGCACTTATCCTGCTGCTGTTTATTTTATTTATGAGAAGTCGCAATGAAGGGAAACGGCTTGAAAATCTGGTAAAAAAACGAACCGCGGAATTGGAAACCGCCGTTAAAGCCGCCGAAGCGGCGTCGGAAGCCAAAAGTCATTTTTTGGCGAACATGAGCCATGAGATGCGCACCCCCCTGAACGCCATCATCGGCCTTTCGGAACTGGAATTGGGAGCCGCCAGCCCGGAAGGGAATTCTTTCGCCAATATCGAAAAAATTTATACCGCGGGAATGTCGCTGCTGGGAATCATCAACGATATTCTGGATATTTCCAAAATCGAAGCCGGTAATTTTACCCTTGTTCCGGCTGTGTACGATGTCCCCAGCATGATCAATGATACCGTTAACCTGAACGTCGTCCGCATCGGCAGCAAACCGATAGAGTTTCGCCTGCGTATTGACGGTTCCATGCCCTCAAAACTTGAAGGCGATGAACTGCGGATTAAACAGATATTCAACAATCTCCTTTCCAACGCCATAAAAAACACCGATGCGGGTTTCGTGGACTGGAACATTTCCTGCGCGCGGGAAGGGGACCGGATCAAGGTAACCAGTACCGTTCGGGATACGGGAAAAGGCATCAGCGAGGAAGAACAGAAAGAAATCTTTAAGGATCATTTTCAGACCAGCCGCAAAGCCGACTACTATGCGGAAGAAACCCGCCTGGGACTTTCCATTACCGTGAATTTAATCAAGCTTATGGGCGGAACCATTTCGCTGGAAAGCGAACTCGGCAAAGGTTCCGCGTTCACCGTTGAATTATTTCAGAAGGCGGCCGGGGATGAAGTTATCGGTGAAGAGACGGCGGCAAACCTGTCACAACTCCGTTATACGGCTCACCGCCGCAGCGTTAACGAACAACTTGTCCGGGCGGATATGTCTTACGCTGTCGTCCTGGTGGTGGATGATGTCGTTACCAATCTTGACGTAGCCATGGGTATGCTTAAACCGTATAAATTGCGCATTGACTGCGTAACGTCGGGCGAGGAAGCGGTAAACCGCGTTCGGGAAGAAAAGATTCGTTATAGCGCGATTTTCATGGATCACATGATGCCCGGCATGGACGGTATAGAGGCAGTGAGAATTATCCGTGAGGAAATCAACACCGAATACGCGCGGACGATACCCATTATCGCCCTGACCGCCAACGCGTTAAAAGGCAACGATGAAATGTTTCTGGAAAACGGCTTTCAGGCGTTTCTTTCAAAGCCTATCGACATTATCCGTCTGGATCAGATTTTGCATCAATGGGTTCGGGACAAAAGCAAGGAAAAAGAATTGCCGCCGGCAAGGCCGCCGGCACCGCTTGAGAATACAGAAAAACCGGAGAAAAAAAATAACGGACTTATAGAAGAACTTGAAGCCCTGGGAATCAATGCCACCGCCGCCCTTGCCCGTTTTGCCAATGATAAAGGGTCGTATCTGCACATACTCGGTTCTTTTGTTACCCATGCCCCGTCCTTTGTTGAAGCCGTTAAAACTTTTAAAAACCAGGACCTCGAATCGTACCGGATTACGGTACACAGTATCAAAGGTTCCGGCAGGGGTATTGGAGCGGAAAAACTGGGCGACATGGCGGAAAAACTGGAGTTTGCCGCGAAGGAAGGGAACATCGCTTTTATCGAAGCCAATAACGGCATCCTTATTGAAGCCATGGAAAAATTTGTTGCTGACCTGTCCGCTTATCTTGAGACCTTGCCGGATACTGAGGCTACTTAATTTCGTCCCGGTTGGTAATGACCTTGCTGATAAGGCCGTATTTTACCGCTTCCTGCGCGCTCATCCAGTAATCGCGGTCGGTATCTTTTTCAACCTGGTTGAAAGGATTGCCGGTTTCATCGGCTATGAGGCGGTTGATTTTTTCCCGTAGTTTGTCCAGTTCTCTGGCGTGAATTTCAATATCCGTAGCAACGCCGCGAATTCCCGAAAGGGGCTGATGTATAAGGTAATGGCTGTTGGGCAGTCCCACCCGCCGCTCTTTAGGCGCGGCAAGCTGAATGATTGCCGCGGCGCTTGCCACCAGCCCCATGCCTATAGTCCACACGGGCGGGCGTATAAACCGGATCATGTCGAATATCGCGTAACCCGCGTCGGCGTCGCCGCCGGGGGAATCAATAAAAATCCGCACCGGATCATCGCCCATTGCTTCCATTAACAAAAGCTGGCGTATTGTTTTTTCCGCAAGACCTTTTCGTATCTCACCGGAAAGCAGGATCGTACGGGTTTTCAGCATCTTTCCCGCCAAAAAGTCCAGCGGGCCTTCCTTCCCCTCGGTTTCCCCGTTCAGTTCTTCATCCTCGTCTTCATCTTCATCTTCTATGTGAAAACGCATTGTTTGCCCTCCGTGTAAACCAATATAACCCGTTCCGGTTATACTTTTTTGGTGATAAAATCACTCTTGAGGCAACGGGCGCACAATTTTACCGTAAAAGTAGTGCCTTCAACCTCGGTTTTTACCTTTACCAGGTTGGGTCTCCATGTTCGCCGGGTGTGGTTTTTGGCATGGCTTACCTTATTGCCGGTCATGGTATGTTTTCCGCACAGATCACAGGTTCGCGACATTGTATCCTTCCTTAAAATCCGTTAATTTCCCCAAATATAGCAAATTCCCGTAAAAATGTAAAGTGTTCTGCAAAAGACTTCAAAAGAGTTCACACAAAGAAGGAAATGTGAAATCTTTAGCCTTTACATCAACGGGGCAAAAATACGCAGTACGTCGAGGAAAATCCGCTGAAAGGCGTTGCGGGCGCATTCTTGCAGGGTAACCTCGTGGGAAACGGGGATAGTCCGCAGAAAATCATCTTTTATTGCCTGAATAGCGCCGCTGTGGTACAGGACGACGCCGCACTCAAAATGCAGGTACAGGCTGCGGAAGTCCAGATTGGTTGTGCCGACTGTGGCGATGGCGTCGTCGCAGACAAAGGTTTTTCCGTGGTTAAAACCCGATGTGTATTCGTAAACTTTTATCCCGGCGGAAATAAGCTGCCGGTAATACGAGCGCGAGGTCATCGCCACAATCCATTTGTCCCAGCGGTGGGGAGTGATGATCCTGACATCCACGCCGCTTTTTGCCGCCAGCGCCAGCGCGGAAAGCAGGCTGTCGTCTATCACCAAATAAGGCGTATTGATATACACATATTTTTTTGCCTTGTTAATAATCTGAATATATACATGTTCGCCGACATTTTCTTCATCAACCGGACTGTCCGCGTAAGGCTGCACATATCCGTCCGGTTTGACTTCGCAGGGACTTTCCTTCCAGGGATACAATGATTCATAAGTATCATGAGCGATAGGCGCGCCTTCCGCAGAAGGCGAGCCTTCTGTGGAAGGCTGCAAATTCCACATCTGCAAAAAGATAAGGGTAAAAGGCCATGCCCCCTCTCCCTCAAGCATAATGGCGGCGTCTTTCCAGCGGCCAAAGCGGTCAACGGCGTTGATGTACTCATCCGCCAAATTCAGTCCGCCGGTAAAAGCTGTCTTTCCGTCAATGATAATAATTTTGCGGTGGTCGCGGTTATTTTGCAGTGACGACAAAATCGGTTTGAACGGGTTAAACACAAAACACTTGATGCCTTTTTCCCGCAGGGTTTTCCGGTAATGCGCCGGAAGTGACATAAAACAGCCCAAATCATCATATATGATTCGTACATCAAGGCCTTCCCGCGCTTTCCGCTCCATAATTGAGATAATGGGGTCGAGCATAACCCCTTCCCGCAGGATAAAAAATTCCAGAAAAATGTACTTGCGGGCTTTTTCCAGTTCCTTAAGCACCCGCTGAAAAAACGCTTCGCCGGAATCAAAGTACACTGATCGGGTATTGGTATACACGGGAAAACCGGCATAATCCTGCAGGTAATGGGCCTGCGGCCCGAATTCCGGGTATGTGTTGAGCAGATCGGGCAGATGGTTCCCGCTGAGATAAAACGCGTCGCGGCTGTTTTGTATGCTTTTTTTGATCAAACGCCTAAATTTGCGGGGGTTTGACTGCAAATTAAAGAATATATATAAAATCCCGCCAAAAATGGGAAACAGCATATTGAGAAAAATCCAGGTGATCTTGTAGGCTGCCTTGGCGTGTTTGTTTAAGACATGAACGCATACTATGATACTGAGGATTCTAAGAATCCAGTTGGTATACTGAAAATAAATTCCGGCTCCCGTAACCAAAGACACGAGAAAGGCAATCTGTATCAGAAGGGTCAAAATGACGAAAACCCTTCTGCGGAATACAACCCAGTTTAATTTTTTTTTCATGGTATGTGATATGTAATTATATCATAGTACAGAAAATATTTTTTCAAAACATCGTCAGCGCCAGACCAGCCAGACAAAAGCGGCGGAAACGCCGGTGGTGATTAACGTAAAAGGAACGCCGATTTTCAGCCATTGGCCAAAATTCATTGACACTCCCTGTTTGCGCAGTATGCCCGTTGAAACTATATTTGCCGACGCGCCGAAGGGGGTAAGGTTTCCCCCCATGCAGGAGCCGATCAGCAGGGCAAACATATACAGTTCCGGCTGAAGGTCAAGCTGCCCGGCCAGTTTTGCCGCGACAGGCAGCATAACGATAATATACGGCACATTGTCAATAAAACCGGATAGAATCACCGATACCGTGAGTATCATTAAAAAGCCGGCAAGCACATTACCGCCGGCAAGATTGAATAATACCACGGTCAGGTCGTCCAACAGCCCCGCGTGGGCAATGGCCCCCACTACCACAAAAATACCCGCCAGAAACAGCACGGTATCCCAGTCAAGCCCTTGTATTAATTTACGAACTTTGGAAGTTCCTTCTTTTCGTATCAGCAAATACCACAAAAGCCCGAAGACCCCCAGCGCCATGACCAGAAAACCCGAAGCCAGGGTAAGCCCGTCAAACAAAAACGAAAATGCCGCCAGCCCCACAATCATCAGTATCAATAAAACAGAAGGGACAATGGCAAGAATTTTTTCCTTTTCGATAGACGCTTTTTCCCTGCCCGCCTTCGCAAAAAAGAAGTAAAAAAACAGCGCCCCGGCGATCATGCCGACCTGAACGGCAAAAAATATCGAGAGCTTGCCATGATACAGGAAAAAGTCGTTAAAACTATAACTGGCAAAATCGGCGAAGATCATTGAGGGAGGATCGCCGACCAGTGTCGCCGTACCCTGGAGGTTCGCCATTACCGCAAGCCCTACCATAAACATCCGGGGGTTAAGTTTCAGTTTTTCGCAAAAGGCGAGGGCGATAGGGGCCATTACCAGCACCGTGGCGACATTTTCGACAAAAGCCGAAATAATCCCCGTCATCAACAGAATCGCCGTAATGGCAAAACCTATACCGGGGGCGTGAAGCACAATCGAATCGGCGATTACCGCGGGAACCCGCGAATAGATAAACAACTCGGCAATGATCAAACTCCCCACGAAGATCATCAATATATTCCAGTTGACCAGTTCCAGCGCCTGCGCGGGGCTGACTGCCCGCAGTATCAACATTATGAGCGCCGCGCCCAAAGCGGCATAAGATTTCCGGTCAGGAAAGATAATTATCGCGCCGTACATAACTATTGCCGTACCCAGAACAATCCATTTCATTCGCCCAGCATAACATGTAACTTCTGTATGTGTCATATGAAACTGTCAGCCAAATATCGCCCATGGTAATATTGTTACATACCTGTAGTATGATACATTTTTTTTGAAAATGTCTGTCAGAGGGTCATTTTACCACTTGACTAAAGGCTAAATTTGGTAGATAGTTACTATATATGAGTGACTATCTTGATCCTAATAACGAAGAATTACTCAAGGACTTTTTCAGCGAAGCCCAAATGCAGGTGGATACGCTGGAACAGAATATTCTGGTTCTTGAGAGCGGAGGCGCCAATAAAGACGCTGTGGATGAGATTTTCCGGGCGGCTCATACCTTAAAAGGCGGATCCGCGACCGTGGAAATGATGGAATTAAACCACTTTACCCACCTCGTAGAAGATGTACTTGACGCGATTCGTTCAGATCAGTTGGCAATCAACGAAGATGTAACGGATACTTTGTTATCTGCGATTGACGTGATCAAAGCGATGCTGGAACAACGGATGAATGGAGCGGTCTACCAGGAAGACGTTTCACAGATTGAAGGCCGTTTGTCCGCATTACTGCCTGAGGGAACAAAGAAAAAAGGCGGGGCTAAAGCGCCTGCAAAACCGCCCGCACCCGCGCCTGCGCCTGTGGCGGCTCCCGCGGCTGCCCAACCTGCGGCGAGTGCTTCTGCTCCGTTGACCGAAGACGATATCAGGGAGCTTAAAGAGTCCGTTGACGGCGGTCTGCCCATTTACCGTGTTACCGTTAAATTTGATCCGAACAGTATGATGAATACCGTTGGCGGCATCCAGGCATACGCCGTGCTGAAAAACAACGGGACGGTACTCAAAACTATACCGGACTTTGAACAATTATACGAAGATAATTTCTTCCCTACCGTTGATTATTATGTCGCTACCAAGCAGAAATTGGAGGATATTAAGAAGTCCGTAATAATAACTGACGTTTCGCTTGATGCGGATGTTACCGATGTTTCCAACCTGGCGCAGGCGGCAGCGCCCGCTCCGGCGGCAGCACCGGCGCCTGCGGCGGCACGAGCAGCAGCGCCCGCGGCGGCAGCGCCGGCGGCAGCAGCGCCGGCGGCAAAGGCGCCCGCGGCGAAATCTGTCGGTACCTCCGAAGACGCCAAAAAGGCCGGCAAAGAGGCTGGGGCTATTCTCCGCGTTGAATCCAAACGCATTGACGACCTCCTCAACCTTGTTTCTGAAACTGTTATCACCAAGGCAACCTTCAACCAGATCAGCAACCAGTTTAACGATATGGCCGGCCAACTGCGTACTATCGAAAATCAGTACCGGGACAAAATTAAAAACCTTTTTGACAGCCTCCCCGAATATCTTGATGGTATTCAGGAAGGCAAATCCATCAAAGATATCCGCAAGGAAATCAATGAAAATTATGGGGATATTTTTTCACTCTTTGACAGTTTTGAGGCTTCTTTTAAAGTCAATATGGGTAAATTCCGTTCCACCTCGCAGAACCTGGGGCGTATTACCGGGGAACTGCAGGAAGGGGTTATGCGGATCCGCATGGTGCCGATCAGTCAGATCTTCAGCCGTTTCCCCCGGTTGGTGCGCGATCTTTCCAAACAGCTTAATAAAAAGATCAATCTGGTTATCGAAGGTGAAGATACGGAATTGGACAAGTCGGTCATCGAAGACCTTCTGGATCCGATCATGCACTCGGTACGGAATTCCATTGACCACGGTATTGAGTCGGCGGAAGAACGCAAAGCGGCCGGCAAACCCGAAGAAGGTATGGTACTGCTGAAAGCCACCAACGAAGGTAACATGATCGTTATTGAGATTGGAGACGACGGCGCTGGTATTGATGTTGAAGCGGTCAAGGCAAAAGCCGTGGATCGGGGCATTATCAGCCCCAACAAACTGCTCACCGACGTGGAAGCCTTTAACCTGATCTTTGAGCCGGGTTTCTCCACCTCCAAGCAGATTACCGCCATTTCGGGCCGCGGTGTGGGCCTGGATGTTGTGCGCCGGTCAATCGACAAGTTGAACGGTACGGTTACCGTCAATTCCGTGCATGGCAAAGGCACTACATTCGTTATCAAACTGCCCCTTACCCTGGCCATTATTCAGGGCCTGCTGGTGCGGGTTGGCACGGAAATTTATTCCATTCCCATTACCAGCGTTATTGAGAGCCTGCGGATAAAGCCGGAAGAGATCAAGAAAATCGACAATTACGAAGTTTTCAATATACGCAGCGATGTTATTTCACTTCTGCGCCTCAACCGGCTTTTTGGCATCAGAACCGAGGAGCATCAGGATTACAACTTCATTGTCATCGTCGGTACTGCCGAAAAGAAAATGGGCTTTATGGTAGACAGTCTTATCGGTGAGGAAGATGTCGTTATCAAACCCTTGCGGGATCAATTTACCAATTCCCCCGGAATTGCCGGGGCCTCCATATTGGGAGATGGTTCGGTCTCCCTCATTATTGATGTCAGCCAGCTTTTGGAATTGGGACTTAAAAAGGAGATGGAGCAGCGCCGAATCCGCGAAGCTTCAGTACGGTAGGTAAATATGGATGCAATAGTAAAAGATCTTGTTCAGGTAAACGCCGATTTGCAGGAGCAAAAAGAGCGGGCTGAATCGGTTGATTTCAAGATAATCACCTTTTCCCTTGCGGGAAAGGATTATGGCGTTGACATTATGAATGTCAAAGAAATTGCCAAGGCCGACAAGTTTACCTTTGTGCCCAATGCCGCTTCTTTTGTACGGGGCGTGTACAATCTCCGGGGAGACATTATCCCCATCATCGACCTGAGGACTTTTTTCCATCTGCCTCTGGACAAAAAAGCCGATGGTCAGGAGAATATGCTGATCCTTCGTATCAATGATCAGGTATATGGAACCATCGTAGACAAAATCGACAAAGTGGTGGGAATCAACCACGAGTCAATCCAGCCGCCGCACCCGATTTTTGGCGATATTAACATCAAATACATATCGGGCGTGGTGGAAAAACAGGGCGACCTGTACATCATTCTTGACGTGGTGCGTATTTTTGCTATCAACAAAGAAGAAAACAAAGGGAGCAGTGTAAACGCCGCCGATCTCTTTGCGTCGGGTGCCAAGCCCGCGGATGCGCCGGTACAGGCGCAGCCGATCGTTGCCGCTGATAAAACTATTGACTTTATAAAAGAATCCCTTTCCGCGTTGAAACACTTTATAGTTTCGCCGCTTAATGATATGTGGATAAACAAGCGTTTTGCCGAGTGGAGAGCTGATCGGACAGACAGCGATCTTCAACTGAGAAATTCCGCCGATGCGGAAGAATTTCTCAGTACATTTGCTTCACCCTGTACTAATACTTTCTGGGATGAAAACTACGCCGCGGTCGTAAAAAGTATACTGCCGAAATTTTCTTCCAACAGTATTCAGGTGTGGAACTTTGGCTGCGGCAAGGGCTATGAATCCTATTCGTTTGCGTGTATACTTAAGTCTGTGTATCCGGATGCGCATATCAAGATTTTTGCCAATGACAGCGATATAATGGCGATAAGCCAGGCGCCGAATATGGTCTTTGATCTGGAAGAGGTTCCCAAATATTGTCATCCCTTTATGGTTCAGGGAAAAAATGGATATTCTTTCAGCCCGGAAATAAAGGATGCGGTACTTTTTGAGTACCATGATGTACTGAATGAGAACACCCTGCCGAACCTGGATATAATCCTTGCCCGTGATATAATGTCGTACTTCCCGGTGGCGGATCAGAACAAGCTCATTGATGATTTCCACGAGAAGATGAAAGATAAGGGATTGGTGATTGTAGGGAAAAACGAAGAGATTTTCGGAACTAATTGGACTTCTTTGTCCAACGATACAGTTTCAGCATTTGTACATAATGCTTGAAGTTAAGGGAATAGAAGGAGCGTGTTATGAGAGTTGAGTATATCAACCCCTTTGTGGAATCTGCTTTTAGCGTTCTTAAAGAAGTAATGAACGCTGAAGTAAAACGCGGTGAAATTTACCTGAAGCCAACTACCATGTCGATACAGGGCGTTGCAGCGCTGGTAGGACTTGCCGGTGATGTTGAAGGCCGTGTTTTATTTGACATGACTAAAGACACAGCATTGCATGTGGCCGGGGCCATGAATCAGGAAGAATTTAAAGCATTTGATGAACTTGCCAAAGCTACGATTCAGGAACTTGCCAACATGATAACCGCCCAGGCAGTAACGAAACTGCACGATCTGGGTTTTAAGTTTGATCTTACTCCGCCGGCCCTTTTTACCGGCGAGAATATGGAAGTATCCACCAACCTTGGCGAAGTGGAAGCCCTTATTGTTCCCATGGAACTTGGTAACAACGGAAAAATCGAAGTAAACGTAGCCATCCGTGAACGGATAAGATAAGCTGCAATTTTTCTGAAGAAAATATAACCACGGAGTACGCGCGAACTACGGTTCGAGTTTTGACTCCGTGTTCTTTTATGATTTTAATTTTTTAAATTAGTGTGTATTTGTGATGTAACGCCGCTTGACGCGGTATTGTTCAAGGGTTTTCCCTGCGGGAAAACAACGGTGTTCGAAGCGGCACTGTCGCCCAGCTAAAGCTGGGCTTGCTTTTTTTGGTGGCGGTAGCTATTATTGGTGCCTGGCCCAACAAGCAGTTGCGCCCGTAGGGCGTTAATTGAATTATGGCAGCACGTTGTAGCCCCAGAAGGGGCCACGGTATGCGGTGAAAGCGCGAAGGCTTCAGCCTGAGCGGCGGGCGCCATATGATATTATTGAATTAACACTGCTTGACGCAGTGCTATTCAAAGGTTTTCCCTGCGGGAAAACAGCGGTGTTCGAAGCGGCACTGTCGCCCAGCTAAAGCTGGGCTTGCTTTTTTTGGTGGCGGTAGCTATTATTGGTGCCTGGCCCATATGATATTATTGGATTAACGCCGCTTGACGCGGTGCTATTATTGGGGCGGTTAGCTCAGTTGGTTAGAGCACCAGCTCGACACGCTGGGGGTCACAAGTTCAAATCTTGTATCGCCCACCTCATTTACGCCGTCTACAAAGCAGGTTCGCCTGCAAAGTAGGCGGCGTTTTTTGTTTGTCTGCGGCGGCATGATTGATAAATTCCAAGAAATTGTGTATAATTTATTCGTGAGTGATATTGAGGATGTAAATAAATCTTACCCAAAGAGAAAATTGGCGAACAGGGTACGTAATGTACATATGCTTGTTCTTGTATTGGTTCTTGTTTTGGTAACGGCAACGGCAGCCGTGATAGTTACCGGTATAGCCAGTGACGCTTCAGAAAAACTTGCCCGTTTTTATTCTATTGAGGCAGTGGGAAGATTTAATATCCATGTAAACCAGGACCTTGCCCTTGTACGGGAAATTTCCCGGTCAACGGTTGTTGTTGACTGGTTTTCCGATGAGGAAAATCCGGCGAAAAGGGCCGCGGCTTATAACGAGATAATGCACTATACGAACATACTGAAAAGCGCCAATGTATATTTTGGCATTCACAAGTCATTAAACGAATATTCGATTGACAACGGAATTACTTTGGCGAATTTTCTTCCTTTTGACAAAATTGATCCGGCTGCCGCTTACAACGACTGGTATTATAACTGCATCAGATCAACGCATGAATATGTCTTTAATATTGATATTGACAAAATATCCGGTACGCCGTACCTCCGGATCAATTACAAAGTTATGAACGGCAATAATCTGCTGGGTGTAATTTGTTCCAGACTTTCCCTTGATGAAACGATTGATTGTCTGTTTTCCCAATATAACAGTAAAAACGTAATGGGGTATATTATTGACAAAAATGGATATATTCAAATGGATAGTATTTCGTCTGATTTCCATTTTGATGAAAAAGGAAGGGCAAAAAACAATATTCGTACGGTTTGTCCGGACCCTATGTTTGTTTCCGCATTGGGTGAGTATTTGGCGAACATTAATGATTACTTCGATATGTTTTCACAGGCGGAAGTAATCAAACTTAATAAAAATTATTATATGTATGTATCAATCGTTCCGATTACCGATACTGATTGGTCGATTGTTACTTTTTTTAACAATCGCGCATTATACAGCATCAGAAAATTTTTTCCGCTGCTCATTACCATGTTGTCCGCCTTTTTAATATACACGCTGGTTAGCAGTATTTTTATGCACTGGCTGGTATTTAGGCCGATGAACCGTCTGACGAACAGTCTCTCAGCGTCAAATTTCTATATAGGTGAAATTTTTGGCTATAACAGGGATGATGAAATAGGTATATTGGCGCAAACTATACAAAGGATGAGGGACCGCCTCAGTACCTATAACGCTGAACTTTTGCGCGCCGCGCGCGAACGGGAGCGCCTGATCAGAATAGATCAGCTGACCGATATACCCAACAGGCGTAATTTTGATGAACGTTTGCCTCTGGAATGGGGAAGAGCCATAAGAACCAAAACACCCATCAGTCTTCTCATTCTTGATTTGGATTATTTTAAGGACTACAACGACACTTACGGGCACCTGCAAGGTGACAAGGCGCTGCAGATAATTGCAAAAGTATTTACACAGGAACTCAAGCGATCGAGTGATCTTGCCGCGCGCTGGGGCGGAGAGGAATTTGCCATACTGCTTGCGAATACTGATTTTAACGGGGCTTATGATGTTGCCGAGCGGATTCGGCAAAAAACAGAAAATTTGCAGATAGTGCTGACCGACGGTTCGGTTTCAAAAATTACGGTAAGTATTGGTATCAATAGTGTAATACCCACGACAAACAATTTGCTTGAGGAATTTATTCATCATGCGGATATGGCGCTCTATACCGCAAAAAGAGAAGGCAGAAACAGGGTATGCCTGTATAACGGCGTTCAACTGTAATTTCGGGTACTGCGGTCTCTTTTTTCAATTCGCGAAACTTGCTAATATATTCTTGGAGGAATTTTATGCTGTACAGGGAATATGGTCAAACCGGTGAAAAAGTTTCGGCGCTGGGTTTTGGAGGTATGCGTTTTGCCCATATTGACGATCATGATGAATGTATTCGTACCATGCTTGCCGCCGCGGAAGGCGGGGTAAACTATTTTGATACCGCGCCGGGTTATTTTGAGACCAGAAGCGAGACGGTGTTTGGCAAGGGTTTTGCCGAATTCAAGCGGCGGAAAATCCCTTTTTATGCGGCGACCAAAACTTTTGCCACAACCGAAAGCGCAATTCGCCGCGAGGTTGAGGCGCAGCTTAAACGCTTCAACATTCCCTCCATTGATTTTTACCATATTTGGTGCATTACCAATCTTAACAACTGGCAGAGCCGGAAAAAAGACGGTATTCTGAAAACCTTCGGAAAACTTAAGGCAGAAGGGCTCATCCGCCATATCTGCGTGTCCAGCCACCTTATTGATGATGAAATTAATGAACTGCTGATGGAAGGGGTATTTGAAGGGGTGCTGTTCGGCTATTCGGCGTACAATTTTAAGACACGACAAAAAGCCTTTGACGCAATCAGGGAAAAAAAGCTGGGCGCTGTGGTGATGAACCCCCTGGGCGGCGGGGTTATTCCCAGTCATCCTGAACGGTTTAATTTTTTACAGCGGCCCGGCGAAGGAATCGTTGCGGCAGCCCTGCATTTTCTGTGGGATCATCCTGAAATCAACGTTACCCTCGTGGGTTTTCAAACCAGTGAACAGGTGCAGGAAGCCCTTGCGGCGGTTGATAGCTATAAGCCCCGGACAGAGGCGGAACTGACGGCGGTCAAAGCTCACGCCGACGATTCCCTTGAAGGGATTTGTACCGGCTGCAACTACTGTGATGACTGCCCCCATAATATTCCCATTCCCCAATTCATGGATGCCTACAACCAAAAGCTGCTTCTCAACAGTAAACCGGGAGAAGACCCGATTGGCGACCGTCTGCACTGGCACTGGAATTTGGACCGTTCCGTTGCCGGTACATGTACGGGCTGCGGCAAATGCGAAAGAGCCTGTACCCAGCATATTAATATTATCAAGCGGCTGAAGGAAATTGCGTCACCGGGGATGACGGCGTAATCAAGGATGAGGGTTCAATGGTTGTCCTGAAAGGAATATCCAAAAGTTATGGCGCGGTTACCGCGGTAAAGCGGGTTGATCTTGCCGTTCCTCCGGGCTGTATTTACGGAATCATCGGCAGGAGCGGCGCGGGAAAATCAAGCCTGCTGCGGGTAATGAGCCTGCTGGAAACACCGGATACCGGCGAAGTGTATTACAACGGCGAGCGGGTGGATACCTTGTACGGCGGGGCATTGCTTGAACGGCGCAAAAAAATGGGAATGATATTTCAAAATTTTAATCTTCTGGGATCGCGTAACGCGTCGGGAAACATTGCCTACCCATTGGAAATTGCCGGACTGACACGGAAACAAATAGACAAACGGGTTGATGAACTGCTGGAACTGGTTGATATTGCCGATAAACGCAAGGCGCGTTTACGGGAACTTTCCGGCGGGCAGAAACAGCGGGTGGCTATTGCCCGCGCGCTGGCGGCAAACCCCGAAGTGCTGTTCTGCGATGAAGCGACCAGCGCTCTTGATCCGCAGACCACCCGCTCAATTCTGGCGTTAATCCGCGACCTGCAGCAGCGGCTGAAAATTACCGTGGTACTGATAACGCACCAAATGGAAGTTATCCGCGAAATATGTCATGAAGTAGCGGTATTGGATCAGGGGATTATTGTGGAAAGGGGAAGCGTTACCGAGGTGTTTGAATCGCCGCAGGCGGCCGCGACGCGGGAGATGATCCATGCCTAAAGAAAAAATTCTGGAAGTGTTGTCAATGCTGCCGGTGGCGACGGCGGAAACGGTGTACATGACTTTTGTCTCAACCTTTTTTGCCTGTCTCCTGGGTTTCCCCCTGGGCGTGTATCTTTTTGCCGCTTCCCCCGCCGGCCTTACTCCCCGCCTCGTACTGTACAATGTGCTTTCCCGCGTCGTGAATTTATTTCGTTCCCTTCCCTTTATCATATTGATGATCCTGTTAATTCCCTTGACGCGGCTGATCATAAAAACCAGCATAGGTCCCACGGCGGTAATTATCCCCCTTTCAGTAGCCGCGGCGCCCTTTGTAGCGCGCGTCGCCGAATCCGCCCTGTCTGAGGTTGAACACGGGGTGCTTATTGCGGCGCGCGCAATGGGTTCAACCAATTTTCAAATCATCCGCAAAGTATTAATCCCTGAAGCCATGCCCGCTCTGGTTTCCGGCCTTGCCCTGACCGTTATCAATTTAATCGGCTATTCGGCAATGGCAGGCGCTATCGGCGGCAGGGGTCTGGGCGACCTTGCCATACGTTACGGTTATTACCGTTTCAGGACAGACGTAACTATCGGCGCGGTTATTGTCATAATGATACTGGTTGAAGCGGTGCAGATGATTGGTACGGCAATCAGCCGCAGCCTCTTGTCAAAACGATAAGTGTCAAGCGCAGCAATTTTTCTAATTCTCTATTGACAAAAAATGCGAAGAATGGTAATTTATAGCATAGTAAACATATATGTTTACAGTATATTTTTAAGGAGGATTATGATGAAGAGATCATTAGTAAGTTTACTGATTGCGGGTGCGTTAATTCTGGGCTTTAACCACACGGTTGAGGCAAAAGGTAGCAGCGAACAAAAATCCGATTCCGTTCTTTCGGTGGGAGCCACGCCGATTCCTCATGCGGAATTGCTGAATCTGATCAAAGACGATCTGGCGGCGCAGGGAATTACCCTGAAAGTGGTGGAATTCACCGACTATGTGCAGCCCAATGTGGCAGTGCTTACCGGCGACCTGGACGCCAACTTTTTCCAGCATATTCCCTATCTGGAAACCAATGAGGAATGGTCGGCAAAACTGGTTTCCGCTTTTGGGGTGCATGTGGAACCTTTTGGGCTGTACTCATCAAAGTACAAGAGTATTAACAATTTGCCCAACGGAGCCACCATTGCCATACCCAATGATCCGTCCAATGGGGGCCGCGCGCTGCTTCTGCTTCAGGCAAGAGGGCTTATCACCCTTAAAGCCGGAGTTGGCTTGACTGCTACTCCCCGCGACATTACCGGTAATCCCAAAAATTTCCGCTTTCAGGAACTTGAGGCCGCCCAGCTTCCCCGCTCTTTACAGGATGTGGATGCCGCCACGATAAACGGCAATTATGCCCTTCAGGCGGGCTTTAACCCCCTGAGAGACTCCCTCATCATTGAAGGGGCGGATTCCCCCTATGTAAATATCGTGGTAGTGCAGAAAGGCAAAGAGAAGGATTCCCGTATTGTTGCCCTGAAAAACGCCCTCCTTTCCCGGAAGGTAAAGGATTACATCAACAGTAACTACCACGGCGGCGTTGCGCCGATTTTTTAATTTCACTGGCTGATTTTTCTTGAGGCAAGGGGTCCGCGTATAGTGTGCGGATTCCTTGCTTTTTTCATGGTTAATAAAATGAGAAAAAATCTGTTCTTATTACTGCTCATTCTTCGCATAACGGCAGTATTTGCCTGTGATTTACCCGGTCATTTTGAATTCGAGGTTTCAAATGAGGACGAAGCGCTGTATTCAGGCTGTTATGACGCAATTCACCAGGGGCCGCACTTAATAGAGTATATTCTGACAAAAGAGCGGGTGCTCAGTGAACCCGTAAAACGTCCGTTGGCAAGATTTACCCAGGACAGGGATGGAGGCGTACTGCAGCGTCTTTTAAAGGAACATGGTTATTCTTTACCCAGCCATAATGATTATACCCGTTCCGGATATGACCGGGGCCATATGGCGCCCAATGCGGATTTTGATGACACTGAAGAAAACGCGCTTATGACCTTTTTTATCGCCAATATTTGGCCCCAGACACATTCAATAAATGCCGGTGAATGGCTCAACGCGGAAAGAGAGACCAGAAAACTGGCAATACGATATTTGATAGTAAAAGTTGTTATTATTGTCGATGAATTCAGCGATAAAAAAGTAAAAGACATTCAGGTTCCCCAAAATTTCAAAAGAAGGGTATATGATGTGGATTCCGGCGAGCTTGTTTATCAGATTGAGGTGTGTCAGTGATAAAGAGTAATAAACCGCTGATTAATTCAACCCCAAAAATTTTACCACGGAGTACACGGAGTTTCACGGAGGAAAAATATATTATCATATCAAAACTCCGTGGTTATATTCTTCTTAAGTCGGTACTTATAGTGATAACCATTAAGTTTCCCTGGTTCTGTTTTCATAGTTAATAATTTCCAGCAGTTGCCGTTTGAAATAGCCCTTAAAAAACGGATTTAACTGGCGGTAAAGGTTGACGATTTCCTCGATTTCTCCAGTTGCGTCCTGTACAAACATTTCCCCTTTTCCGGTTTCCAGCCATTTTGCGCTGATTCCGGTGGTTAAATTGATAAGTTTGATCATACGAGGGTTGATTTTCCGCCCTCCTACTTCCATAGAACATAGAAAACCGGTACTAACGCATATTTTTTCGGAGAATTGTGCTTGGGTCAAATGTAGCTTCTTCCGGGCATAGGCTAACCGCTCATTTACTGTCATCACCATAGTTTAGCAAATATTATCATAGAGAACAAGGTAAGAAAAATAACCCTTAAAATGTGTTTTTTCCCCGGAATAGTCTTGACATATATTTTCTATGAGATTATATGAAAACACTGTATTAGAAAGGGAAAATACAGCCTTTATTTACTCCGGTTTGAGCAGTATTAGCGACAGAGGGCGGGAACAACTTAAAAACATCGCCCAGTCTCTTATTGCTCTACAAAATCGCCCGGGTAGTCCCCTGCCTGACAGTATTTGCCGGGAAATAATGCGCGATTCAAGGAATGAGTTAGTGTAGGAGGTTAATTTGTCAAAGCGACGGGGGCAACTGCATTTTTGAGAAAATAATTGATAAATATAGTAAATCTATTATTTTATAGATTTATGTATTTTAAGGAGGAAAAGATGATTTGTTCTAAATGTGGTCAAGAATTGAAAGAAGGGGCAAAATTTTGTACAAAATGTGGGACTAGTTTTAAGGAAACAATAAACTTAAAACCAGTAAATTTAGCATTACCAGTTACTTCTATTATTTTATTGGTAATTGGAATTATCGGATATTGGGTAATGAGGTACTTAATTCAGAATTTGTATGAAACAGGCAACTTTTCATCTAGAGGCATTTATTCTGCTTTTCAACAATGTTCTTTAATACTAATATATATTAGTATTATAGTTGCCTTAATTGGGCAAAATAAGCAAAAAAACTTAATGGGTTTTATTGTCGGATTAATACCTTGTGCATACTTAATTGTTGTACAGATGTATTGGATATTCAGAAATTTATCTAGGAGGTAAAAGGATGTATTGCAGTAATTGTGGTGCAGAAAATGATGACGGTGTGGCTTTTTGTGCAAAATGCGGTAAATCACCTAATGAGGTGGTTGTAAAAAATGAAGATAAAAAAATGGAAAATTATCCATTAATAAATTTGTCTTCAAAACTGTTCTACCCAATGTTTGAATTGGTATTATGGCTTTTCCTTATCATTGGAACTGTAGGCGGGGGAATAGCCGGTTATGTGATCGAAGGAATAATAAGTTATAGAGAAGAGGGGGGGATAATAGGCGCCTTTTTAGGGGTAATAATTGGTTTCTTTTTATCCTTCGTTTGCATGATAAACTATGGTGGAAAAACCGCAATAACTTTGAAAGCAAATGCTGAAAAAGTGTTGAAAAAATAAAAAGTATAAAACTGGATTTTATTGCGCTTAACGAAGTTGCAGAAAAAGTAAGGTTATGCACAGGTGAAAGACACCTAAATTATTCATGTGCGTCTGTAAGATGTATGCCCAAGTAAAATACTTGAGGGCTGGAGCTTTAGAATATTTACTCGTAATGCGTCCACATACGGACAATTTTTACAATTCCCTGATACGGCACATGAGAAGGGTCTTTTTCGCCGTTCTCATTTGGCAAAACCTGATAGACCAGCCGATGCTGTATAGTTATCCTGCGTGAATAGGTGTTTTCATAACTTTGCAATTTTTCATAAGGCGGCGGATTTTGAAATGGATTTTGTTGTATGATTCTGAGCAGACTGACAGTCTTGGGTTTAAATCCCGCCTGTTCCAATTTTTGAGCGTCCTTTACCGCTTGACGGGTGAGAATTATGTTATACATCAGCCCACACACTTGATATAGGAACACAGTCGGAAAGCGGGGTTTCAATACCCTCTTTGATTGAATCCGCCATACCGGGGATAGTATTCAAATAGGCAGTATCATCCATTTCCAGAATATCGCGGTATTTTTGGAATATGAGAAAATCCCGCACCGCATAAAGCATATCATTGGATAGCGTGTCAATTTCCTTTTTTACTGATTCCCGAATTGTCATAGTATATCCCCCATGTTTATTATCGCATATTTAATAATGTAAAAGCAAGGACAGTTTATTCGTTGGTAATACTACTGTTCCAACCGCACAAGACAGCCATATTCACTTTCTCTTCTTCCACGGAACAACAGGCGGAATCAACCACCACGACATAAGAACGGCTATTCCGAAGACGCAGTAAGCAACGGTGAATACAATTTGCGGGAACTCATAAAATATGAGCAGATGAATCAACCGGGCGATAAATGACTCGCCGCTAATATTTTGTTGTCCTGCCGCGACACGGAGTTCATATTCCCAATCCGTCAACGGGCATGATATTCCAAATAGAGTTTCAAAGACAACGAGCAGGATCATTGCCAGATGAATTACCCTGAACCAAAAATTGCGGATAAAACGCCATCGTAAAACGCCGCCGAGTATAATTATCAACAGCCCGCCGACAACGAATGTAACATATCCAAAGTGAATTGAGACAATCAAATCGGCATATAAAGACCTGTTCATAGATAATCACTTCCATACATATTTTCTATTATTTCCCGGTTCGGCACAAATTCCGGTAAAGCCCTTCCTGCTCAATCAACTCGGCGTGACTGCCCGATTGGATAATACGGCCTTTTTCAAAAACATAAATAACGTCCGCGTTACGAATAGTTGAAAGACGGTGCGCGATAGTCACAATGGTACGGCTTCCGGCTATTTCATTGATTGCCTGCTGTATCTGCTCCTCGGTGTGTACATCCACAGACGCGGTCGCTTCGTCAAGAATAAGCACCGGGGCCTGACACAATACCGCCCTTGCTATTGCTATGCGCTGCTTTTGACCACCGGACAATTTAACGCCGCGTTCCCCTATCTGCGTCTGATAAGCTTCCGGCATTTGGGTTATGTCGTCATGTATCCTTGCGGTTTGCGCCGCCGTTATAATTTCCTCTAACGAAGCGTCAGGTCTGGCAAACGCGATATTTTCTTCGATAGTTCCGTTAAATAAAAAGGTATCTTGCAGCACCAAAGAGATATTGCTTCTCAGGCTTTCCAGAGTGATGTCCCGCAGATCGTGCCCGTCAAGACAAACCCTTCCGCCACCAGGATCATAAAACCTTGATATAAGTTTACTTAACGTGGTTTTTCCTACGCCTGTTGCTCCTACCAGCGCCGCCATTTGCCCGGGTTTAATGTCAAACGATACGTTATCAAGAACAGGGACGTCCTGAATATAGGAAAAGCTGACATTCTCAAAAGTAATGTGCCCTTTTGCTTTTCCGATTGATTTTGCCGTGGGACTGTCTTTGACGCTGTGCGGCGCGTCTAAAATTTCAATCACACGCTCCGCGCCGGCAAGCGATTGTTGGGCGGATTCCAAAAGTTGGGCGATGCCGGTAATCGGCGCGTAAAAAAGGGCAAGGTACAGCATGAAACCGACAATTTCAGAAACGGAAAGCTGGTTTTTATACGCCAGAAATCCGCCGAAGCCGACAACTATAACGCTGCCAATGGAAGTTAAAAATTCCACGCTGGGATGAAATATGGCGCTTAACTTCAGGGCGCGCAGCATATTATGGGTAAAGTCCTGGCCTTTGTTCAGAATTTTTTCGGACGCGTAAGTTTGGCGCCCGAAAGCCTGTATTTCCTGTATGCCTGATAAATTGTCCTGTAACTGCGCGGATAATTCTCCCTGCGCCTTTTGTGTTTTCTGAAAATTGGGGCGCACCTTGCGGATAAAAAACCATCCTGATAATAAAATAAACGGGATGGGAATACAGGTGATAAGCGCAAGATGCGCGTTTAAATTAAAAAGAATAATGGTTACGCCGGTGAGGGTGACAAAATTGGTAATAACATCGGGAGTGATGTGGGCGTATATCAATTCAAATGTCGCGACATCGTTCATGACGCGGCTCAACAGTTCGCCCGTTTGCTTGTTGTGAAAATAGTCCATGGAAAAAGACTGAATGGCGTTATAAACTTTAATCCGCAGTTCAAGGACAAGCCGCCATGCCGCCCGGTGCGAGCAGTAATTGGATAAAAACCGGAACAGGATGCGCGTCAGGTACAGGCCCAACAATCCGCCCGCCATCCACAGTACCGTGGTTAAACTTTCCCGCGTCATGCCGGCCGCCACGAGTCCTGTCATACCAGCCATTATTCTGGGGGCAATCAGATTAACTGTCGTCAGCATAAGCGTGCCAAAAATCGACAGTAACAGCCAGCCTTTATATCTGACAGCTTCTTTTGCTATGCGCCATAATGTTTTCATTCTGTTTATTGATTATAAGGCATGGGTATAAAAAAGAAACCCAGCACCTGGAAATCAGGTGCTGGGCGCCTTTCCGAGACATGTGTTGTTTGTTATTGCAGAAGCTGAAGAACCGACTGTCCTTTCTGATTTGCCTGCGCCAGCATGGCAGTTCCGGCCTGATTAAGGATCATGTTTTTGGTGTAACTGACCGTTTCATTGGCCATGTCGGCATCCCTTATGCGGGATTCAGACGCTTGCAGATTTTCGGCCCCGATTTGCAGGCCGCGGACTGTGTGTTCCAGACGATTCTGGTAGGCGCCGAGATCAGCTCTTTGTTTGTTGATTCTCTTCAGCGCTACGTCAAGGGTTCCAATGGCACGATTGGCACTGTCCGGTTCGGACAATGAAATAAATTCCTCGTCACCGACGTTCCGGATCCCAAGACCCTTCGCAGTCATAGTGCCGATATACACTTCTGTCCGCTGATCCATGTTGGCGCCGACGTGGAACCACATGGAGGCGGTAACTACGTTCTGACCCGCGGCGCGGGCAAAACGTCCGGTTAACATATTCATCCCGTTGAATTGTGCGTGTGAAGCAATTCTGTCCACTTCTGCGACCAAAGCCGAAACTTCGATCTGGATGTACATACGATCCTCGTCGGTATAAATACCGTTTGAGGACTGCACAGCCAATTCGCGGAGACGTTGGATGACATCCTGGGTTTCCTGGAGATAGCCTTCCGAAACCTGAATGAATGAAATACCATTCTGGGCATTAAATGCCGCCATATTCAGGCCACGGATTTGAGCGCGCATCTTCTCAGAAACAGCGAGTCCCGAAGCGTCATCACCGGCGCGGTTGATGCGTACGCCGCTCGACAGTTTTTCCATGTTTTTATCCAGGGACAACTGGGTAACTTTGAGGGACCTGTCGGCAAACATCGCACTTAAGTTGTGATTGATAATCATAATTCACTCCTTTGGCTTTTTTCGGCGCACCGCTACCATCGGCAGCTTGCGGCGCCGCGGCTTCCATGCCGTTTTACAGAGTAATTGCCTTCTTACGAAGGCGCGCCTTCAATGAAGGCGCGGCATTCACATACGTAAATGCCTGTGTGCCATTGTGTTTTCGAAGAAAACACGAACCCTCGACCCACCTGCTCCCGGAAGGGTGAGGATGACCGGACAAACCGAGGAGGCTCGACGAGCGCAGGGATTATTCCGGTTCATTTAGAGTATCGGAGTTTGATAAAAAGGCTTGAGCGATTTTTGGAGATATTATTGATGAATGGAATTATTGAAAAAACGAAATTTTATGCTAAAGTTTTATGCTGTTTGTTGCAAGATATCCCATTTCCCGGTTATAGTAAGCCATGCGTCCCTGGTTCATTTTCCCCATACTGCCCTTACTGTTAATACTGCTGTTTTCCGGTTGTTACGGCAGGAAAGGCGCGGCGCGCAATGCGCCGGATGATACGGTAGATGCCGTGGAAGACGCTGCCGCCGCGGCGGAAAGGGAACGCGCTGCGCAAGAAACCGTCATGCGGTACGCGGCCTCCCGCATTGCCGCCGCCCTGGATGACCGGCGGCTTGCCGCCCAGGTGATAATTTCCGGTATTGACGGTAAGGGACATTTACCGCACTATATGCGGTTGCTTCTTGAAGAGTGTCCCGCCGGCGGGATAATGCTGTTCAGGTATAATCTTGACGCTGATAATGATGCGGTACAGGGCTTGATTGCCGAAACCGCGGCGCTTATTACCGCGGAAAATAGCGTTGAATTGCACATTGCCGGGGAAGAAGGCCCGGAAAATACCGGTGAAAAGGCCATTGCCGCCATTCCGCCTTTTGTGGCCGTGGATCACGAAGGGGGGACGGTAAACCGTTTTCGGCCCGGCGTCGCGGACTTGCCGCCCGCAGCCTCTTACCGGGAAACGGCGCATGACAAGGATAGCGCCATCGCGCAGGTTAACACCGGCAGTTTTAACGCGGGAACGGCGATTAACGCTCTGGGCGTTAACCTGAATTTAGCGCCGGTGGCGGAATACTTACACGATGACAATCGTGATTTTCTGGAAGACCGTTCCTATGGCACTGACCCGGCATTTGCCGCCGAAGCTGCCGCCGCTTTTATCGCCGGAATGGAACAGGCCGGTATCCTTTGCGTGGTTAAGCACTTTCCCGGCAGCGCCGGGGCCGATCCCCATCGTTTTCCTTCCGTATTAAAGGGCGGCAGGGAGGCTCTTGCGGAACTGACGGCCCCTGTTGCCGCCCTTATCCGCGGCGGTCACGCGCGGGCGATTATGGTTTCCCATTCGACGGTTCCGGCCTGGGACAGCGAAAACATTGCCAGCCTTTCCCCGGCGGTAATGGGCGATTGGCTGCGGCAGGAATTGGGTTTTGAAGGGATAATCGTGTGTGATGACTTTTCGATGGCCGCTGCAAGCGGCCCGGCTGCTACAGGGGGTCAAAACCACCTAAAGCCCGAAACCGCGGCGGTGCTGTCCCTGGCCGCCGGCGCGGACATGGTTCTGGTGTGGCCGCCTGACCTGCGGCGGACTCACCGCGCGATTTTGGCGGCCCTTGGCGACGGCAGGCTTTCCCGCGAGCGTCTGCGGGAAGCGGCAGGGCGGATTATTTTTGAAAAAATACGGACGGGCCTGTTGCATGACGAATAACATTGCTTCCCGCATTCTCCATTGTGATTCGGCCTGTGTTGTGGTCAACAAAATTCCCGGCGAGGCGGCTGAAGGGGAGGGCCGGGGAATGATCAACCTGCCCCAACTGCTGGCTGCGGAATTGCCGATGACAGCGGACGGTCTTGCCCTGCCAACAGCGGTTCACCGCCTTGATGTTCCGGTTTCCGGCTGTGTGGTATTTGCCCGTACCGGCGCCGCCCTCCGTTTTTTGAACGCCACTTTTAGTGGCGGCGTGAAAAAACATTACTGGGCAATTGTCGAGCTTCCAGAAAACAATGCGCTTTTTCCCGCGGATGCCACCGAGGTTGTTGAGTTCACTCACTGGATACAATTTAATCCGCGCAAAAACAAATCAACTGCTTATGACGAAGCGGGGCCGGGGCGGAAAAAAGCGCTTCTTCGCTGCCGTCCGGCGGGCAGGGGAACCAATTACCTGTTTCTGGAAATAGAATTGATCACCGGACGGCATCACCAGATAAGGGCGCAGCTTGAGCGGCTGGGTCTGCACATCAAGGGAGATTTAAAATACGGGGCGCGGCGCAGCGAGCATGGCGGCGGTATACGCCTTCACGCCCGGTCAATCTCGTTTCCCGATCCATCAAACGAGGGTAATACTATCACCGTACACGCCGACCCGCCCCTGCGCGACAATCTCTGGCAGGCGTTCGAGGATTCCCTACCAGATGGTGAAAATAGAAGAATATAACCACGGAGTACACGGAGTACCACGGAGTTTTGATACGATAACACCTTCTTCCTCCGTGAAACTCCGTGTACTCCGTGGTAAAATTTCTTGGTTTTTTTTTCTTATCGTTACTTCTTCGGTGACTGCTGCAGAAAACGCAGCAGCGGCTCTGTCCAGTCGCGGGCGGTTTTTCCTTCCGCAAGAAAACGCCGGTACAGGTTGATAATGTGGGTTTTGATTTCAGCGGCATCTGCCGCCAGGAGTTTTATCCGCGGCGCCGCCTCAGGGCGCACCCGGTAATTTTTGGGAAGATGACCCGCCGGTGAAGAAGGAATGGGAGGGAGTTCCTCAAAGAGCAGAGCGGTAAAAACTTCCGCTTCTTCCGGCGGAAACAATTTTTCGTCAAAACAAGTCATGGCGTACAGAGATGCGGCAATACAGTTGACGCTGTGCTGTTTCACCAGCAGAATCGCGTGGGTAATAGTCAGCGCCCCCCGCCTCATTTCCTCAATGTGATCGGAGCAGCTTTCAGTTTCACCTAACGAACGGAGTATGGCGGCAAATCGGGTGTAGGTTTGAATCACCACCATTACATGCAGACTTGGTATGCACATCAGGTGAGGGTCGGCCAAATGGATCAGAAAAAAACGGGGGCGGGCAATGTAAAACGGCCTGTTGGTAGTGGAAAAATTTTTCTGATATGTTTCGGCGGCAAAGCGGTACAGTTCACCTATGGCTGTCAGGAATTCACTCACCGCAGTATAAGCCCTGCGCCGGTATATTCTGAGCAAAAAACTCAGCATCCGCACCCAAAAAGCGATAAAATCAAGGTAAATGGTTATCCATGAGGGGACAAAAGGAATTTTCAGATCGAGAGGGTGATCGACTCTGCTTACCGGAACGCGGCCCGGCAGCCAGGCGGCCCGGTACTGGCGGAAAAAAAAATTATAAAAAATCGAAATTATACAGCGGATTGCCGCGGGGCGCATTGAAGAAACGCTCAATGTTTTGACGCACGCGTAAATGGGAGTTTCATCATAAACACTGGCGGATTTTTTCATTTTTGGTATGTTACCATAATATACGCATAAATGTCATGGCTTAATATAAGAAAACGCCGAATTTTCTGTTGCAAAATTATGGTTATTACGGTATAGTGTGTAGGTATGTCAATTACCGGCATGGAAAACAGCTTGAGCTCAACAGGCCTGACCAATGCCGAAAACCAACTGGTCAACGAAATTGGAGCATGGCTGAAAGAGACCAATCCCAATGACTATGAGCTGGTTGAGGAACGTTTTTTTCATTTAAAGGTTTTGGGCGAAGCGGTATTTTCCTATCCTTCAATTCGGGAGACTCAGTTCCTTAAAGGGATCATCCACGATGAAGACCATCTTGTCGAATCGCTTCTTGCCTTCTCATCGTCTTCCCGTCTGCTGCACATTCCCACCAAAGTTGTCGCCATGAGAAGTTTTCTGGTGGCGAAATTCCACTCATTCTCGCTGCTTTCCTATGTGGCAAACGGCAGGGAAGATTTTCGGGAACAGGTGCGGACCATGATTTATTCGGTTATCAGTACCCTTATGGCGGAGGCAGTGTATTTCTCCTGTCTGGAAGATCCGGGTTTTTCCCACCATACCAAGTCAAGCCTTGCCGATGATCTCATTGCCTTGTGGGACAGCGGGATGGATATCCGGGGCGTTCACCATCTTTCAGCGCTGAGATCCCTCTGGGTTGCCCGTGACGCCGCCCCTCCCAGCTTCGGAACCATGAATGGTAACACGGAGTTGTTAAGGATCACCATAGACCTGGACGAAGACTGGAGGGATTTTCTGGTGGAAGAATCCAGCAATGATGAAACCAGATGGGCTTTGGAAGAATTTCTCTTTGGCCTCTCATGGGAAGAAATACAACAGGTTCGTTCCCGTCTTTCCCGCTACGGTATCAGCGCTATCGGCTATGATGAAGTACGTTCCTATCTGGATTCTCAGCCTTCCTATTCCGTCGTGAATCACACTGACCCAAAAGCAATCTACGATTTTTTTATTGAGCGCAGGGATGCCTGTACTCTCCGCAAAAGAGTATCCGCGCCCGGCCCCAAACACACTCTGGAAGAAATATACCTAAAATACCGTATCATTATGGAACTCCGCTAATTGGTGTTTTCCCAATATTGACAGAGGCATATTTAGAGTCTAATCTATCTACATAATTAGGAGGCTAATTCATGTCTGAACAACAGCTCTTTTTTCTGGTGCCTATAGGGTCAGTTCTGGCCCTGCTTTTTGCCTTTATCCAGGCGCGCAAAGTCCTGGGTTTTTCGGAAGGCAGCGAAATCATGCGGAAAATATCCGGTTCGGTGCGTAAGGGGGCCAACGCCTACCTGAAACGGCAGTATACCGGAGTTGCCATGTTTTTTGCCGTTATGTTTGTAGTTTTGGGAATAATGGCCTTTTTCAAACTGCTGACTCCCTTTGTCCCCTTTGCCTTTATCACCGGCGGCTTCTTTTCCGGTCTTTCAGGCTTTATCGGGATGAAAATCGCCACTTCCGCCAATTCCAGAACCGCCCAGGCCTCTTCTGAGAGTCTGAATCGGGGATTGCGGGTCGCCTTTTCATCCGGCACGGTGATGGGTTTTACTGTAGTTGGACTGGGGCTTTTGGACTTGTCTATCTGGTTTTTCCTGCTCAAGTTCATTTTTTATGCTGATCTTGCGGGAGACCCTGCCGAACAAATTCGCCGTATTTCTTCGGCGATGCTGACCTTTGGTATGGGCGCTTCCAGTATGGCTCTGTTTGCCCGTGTGGGCGGCGGTATCTTTACCAAAGCCGCCGATGTGGGCGCCGATTTGGTCGGCAAGGTTGAAGCGGGAATCCCCGAAGACGATCCCCGCAATCCGGCGGTTATAGCCGACAACGTAGGCGATAATGTGGGAGACGTTGCGGGCATGGGGGCGGACCTCTATGAGTCCTATGTCGGTTCCATTGTCGCCACCATGGCGCTGGCGGTTTCGGCGGGCTACAACTTTGGCGGGGCGGTGGTTCCCATGCTGATGGCTACGGTGGGAACGGTAGCTTCCATTATTGGTTCTTTCTTTGTACGCTGCGGAGAGAAGGCGGATCAAAAATCACTGCTGGGGGCCTTACGCAAAGGAACCTATATTTCTTCCGCGATTATCGTTATTGCGTCATACCCGGTTATTTATTTTTCATTGGACTGCGCCCATAACCCTGAGCGCATAGGGATTTATTTTGCGGTATTGTCCGGTCTGCTTGCCGGGGTGCTTATCGGGTTCTTTACCGAATATTATACTTCGGATCATTACAAGCCCACCAAAAATCTTGCCGCCGCCAGCCTGACCGGGCCCGCTACCATCATCATCGGGGGAATTTCCCTGGGTATGCTTTCCACCCTGCTGCCGGTAATCATTGTCGGCGCGTCGGTATTGATCAGTTTCTTTGTTTCGGGCGGGGCGAATAGTTTTGCCCACGGCCTGTACGGGGTCAGCATTTCCGCGGTAGGTATGCTTTCCACCCTGGGTATCACTCTGGCAACCGACGCTTACGGCCCCGTTGCGGATAACGCGGGCGGAATCGCCGAAATGTCTCATTTGCCGCACGAGGTTCGCCAGCGCACCGACGCTCTGGATTCTCTGGGAAATACTACCGCCGCCACCGGCAAGGGTTTCGCGATTGGTTCCGCGGCGCTGACCGCTCTGGCGCTGATTGTCGCTTATCTTGACGAAATCAATATTTATATTCCCACGGTCAAACCGGGTTTTAAATTGAATCTCGAACTGACCAATCCGCCGGTATTGATAGGATTGTTTGTCGGCGTTATGCTTCCCTTCCTGTTTTCATCCATGACCATGAGCGCGGTAGGCCGGGCGGCCCAGAATATCGTCAAAGAAGTCCGCCGCCAGTTTAAGGAAATCAAGGGTTTGATGGAAGGTACGGCGGACGCGGACTATTCCACCTGTGTGGATATTTGTACCCGTGGCGCGCAGAAAGAAATGGTGCTCCCCGCCCTGACCGGCATTATTTCACCGATCATCGTGGGCATAGCCCTGGGGGTCAACGGCGTGGCGGGTATGCTTGCCGGGGCCACCGCTTCGGGCTTTGTCCTGGCGGTTATGATGGCCAATTCCGGCGGCGCGTGGGATAACGCCAAGAAACACATTGAAGGCGGAAAGTACGGCGGCAAAGGATCGGATCCCCACAAGGCGGCAGTTGTCGGCGATACGGTAGGCGATCCCTTTAAGGATACTTCCGGGCCGTCCATTAATATTTTGATCAAGTTGCTTTCCATGGTCTCGATTGTTTTTGGGGCCTTTATTCTCAAGTTTTCCCTATTTTAAGAGGACGCGATGCAGTACATTAATTTTGATAAAACCGCCGCATATCGGCAGCTTGCGGATTATGCCGCGGCATGGAAAGGTCTTGATTACAAGACGGCCCTTAACGCCGATCGTATCCGGCAATACCAAACGCCCATGGCGGCAGGTCTCTGCTATTCATGGGGCGCCAAAGCCGTGGATACCGGGGTGTTGAAACTGTTACAGGTACTTGCCAAGGAACAGGAGCTTATCGCCAAATATGAGTCCCTGCTCAACGGCGAAGTTATCAATACCGGCGAAAAGCGCAAAGTACTGCATCATCTCCTGCGGGGAGAACAGGCGGAGTCGGTCATAGAAGACGGCAAAAACATCGGGGATTTTTACCGGAATGAATTGCAGCGTTTTGGCAATTTTGCCGACAGCGTTCACAAAGGTAAATTCAAAGGCAGTACCGGCAAGCCATTTACCACAGTGGTACAGATCGGCATTGGCGGCTCGGATTTAGGGCCGCGGGCGATGTACCTTGCGCTGGAAAATTGGGCGGCAACGGAAGGCGTAAAAAAGATGAACGCAAAATTTATTTCCAATGTTGACCCCGATGACGCGTCCTCGGTAATAGCCTCCGTGCCGCTGGATCAGACCCTTTTTATACTGGTTTCCAAGAGCGGCACTACTCAGGAAACTCTGGCAAACGAGCTTTATGTCAAAAACAAACTGGAAAAGGCGGAGCTTAACAGCGCGAAACACATGATCGCCGTTACCAGCGAAACCAGCCCCCTTGCCCGCAATCCCGCGTATCTGGAATCTTTCTATATTGATGATTATATCGGCGGACGTTATTCGTCAACGTCGGCGGTGGGGGGCTGCGTGCTTTCACTTGCCTTTGGCCGCGCCGCGTTCCGGGAATTTTTGACCGGCGCGGCGGAAGCGGACAAACTGGCGCTTGAGCCGGATATTACCGAAAACGCCGCCCTGCTGGACGCCTTAATCGGCGTATGGGAACGGAATTTCCTGGGTTATCCCTACACGGCGATACTGCCCTACAGCCAGGGCCTTTCCCGCTTCCCCGCCCATTTGCAGCAGCTTGACATGGAATCCAACGGCAAGCAGGTAAACCGCGACGGGCAGCCGATTGCGTATAACACGGGGCCGGTGGTCTTTGGCGAGCCGGGAACCAACGGACAACATTCGTTCTATCAGCTGCTTCATCAGGGAACCAGCATAGTTCCCCTGCAATTTATCGGCTTTACCCTAAGCCAGCGGGGCGCCGATGTAATTGTAGACGGTTCCTCCAGTCAAACCAAACTCAACGCGAATCTTGCCGCGCAGATAGTCGCCTTTGCCAAAGGGCAGATTAATGATTCCGACCTGAACAAGAATTTTCCCGGAGGGCGGCCTTCCAGCCTTATTTACGGACAGTCGCTGACGCCCGCGGTTATGGGCAGTCTTCTTGCCCATTTTGAGAACAAAATAATGTTCCAGGGCTTTGTGTGGAACGTCAACAGCTTTGATCAGGAAGGGGTGCAGTTGGGCAAGATACTCACCAAAAAGGTGCTTGCCGGCAGGTCAGGCGATGCCGCGCTGGACGCATACGGTAAGATGCTGGGAATGTAATGGAACAAAAAGCGGTTGTTGCGGCGGATGACCATTGGGTTGAAAAAAGCATTCGGGAATTCCCCGGTTCGCCGGTACAGCGTATCGGGGATGAATGGATGCTGATTACCAGCGGTAACACCGCGGCAGGCGCGGGCAACTGGAATACCATGACCGCTTCCTGGGGCGGCTTTGGGGTACTGTGGCACAAAGATGTGGCGTTTATGTTCATCCGCCCCGGCCGTCATACCAGGTCTTTTGCCGACGCGAATTCCCTTTTTACCCTTTCCTTTTTTGACAAAAAGTATCACCCTGCCCTGGCCTTCTGCGGCGAAAATTCCGGCAGAGAGCGCGACAAGGCGGCGGAGACCGCGCTGAGTCCCATCGTCTTTGGCGGCAGTATTGCCGGGGGCAAGGCTGCCGGAGCGGTTGCTTTTAAGGAAGCGTCGGACATTGTCATTTGCCGGAAAATCTACACCCATGATATTAATCCGAAAAATTTTCTGGACCCCTCAATCGAAAACAATTATCCGAATTCAGATTATCATCGGATGTATGTCGGTGAAGTAGCGGCGCTCCTGACGGCGAAATAATTTGAGGTCGGCTTATCCCTGTACTGCCATTTTGAGCGGTTCAATGTGGATGGTTGTCATTATTCCGAAATTTTTCTTGATAGTGTCCTCAATCTCGCTCGCTATTTCATGGCCTTTTTCTATGGTCATGTTTTTGTCGAGCCGTATATGCAGGGTTAATTCCTTTTCCGTCACATAATCGTGAAGATGAAAATGGTGAATCTGCAAATTGTCATGGTAAGCGGCCTTTACATCGGCGGTGATTCTTTCAATTAAATCTTTGTCAGGTTCTTCACCCAACATTTTGGTTACCGTCTCTTTTATGATCTTATAGGTTGCGTAAAACAGGAACAGGGCGATGACTGCCGCCAGGACGCTGTCAACCCACCATAAATAGTCCGCCAGGAATATGCCAACCAGTACAACCACGGATGATAACGCGTCCGAGCGGTGATGCCATCCGTCGGCTTTTATGCTGGTGCTGCCTGTTTTTCGCGCGATATAAAACGCGTACTGCGCCAGCGCTTCTTTTACCAGTATGGAAGCAACCGTAACCGCAATGGCGAGGGTTCCAAAATGAACGGCATCCCTGTTTCTGAATTGAATGATTGATTGTTTAAGAAAATCATAGCCTATGATGCCGAGGATGAAGGCGATAAAAAGGGCCGCAACCTGTTCCCAGCGCCCGTGCCCGAATGGATGTTCTTTGTCGGCTTTTTTTGACATCAGCTTCGCCGCGATCACCAATACTACCGAACTGATGGAGTCCGAAAGGGTATGCCACGCGTCGGCTTCCAGGGCCAGCGAGCCGGTAACAATGCCCGCCCAAAATTTAAGCGCAAACAGAACTAAATTGATGACAATTGAGGTTGTGCCTTCAACATATCCGCCTTTTACTTTATCCAATGGTTAACCTTTATAAGATTTTCCCCTTAATCTCCGTTACTTTACGCCAACAAGTTCCATTTCAAAAACAAGGAAACTGTTCGGAGGAATAACGCCATTACCCGCGCCCCGCTCGCCATAGGCCAACTCCGGCGGAATAATAGCAATCCGCTTTTCGCCAATTTGCATATCCATGATCATTTCGTCCCAGCCTTTAATGACCGCGCCGACGCCCACGGGAAATTCAAGGGGGCTGCCTCGCGTATCGGAACTGTCAAATACCTGGCCGGAAAGGAATGAACCCCGGTAATTTACCTGCGCCGTTTTTCCGGCGGCGGGCTTATTGCCGTTCCCTTTCTTTTGAATAACGTATTTAACGCCGGAAGCGGTTTGAACGGCGCCGGGATACTTGGCATTAATTTGGGCAATATCGGCGTCGCGCTGCGCTTTTGATTTATCGGCGGCGCCTGCGTTTATCTCTTTTAACAGAGCGTCAAACGCAGCCTGATCCGCCTTGAACTGGTTTGCTGATGGGCCATTGCGAATAATGGTAATGGTCTTCATTTTATCGCCCTGCTGGATAGCGTTAACCACATTCTGCCCTTCAACCACCCTGCCAAAAACGGTGTGTTTGCCGTCCAGCCAGGGAGTAGCGACATGGGTGATAAAAAATTGACTGCCGTTGGTTCCCGGCCCGGCGTTTGCCATGGAAAGTATTCCGGGACCGTCATGCTTGAGCGAGGGAACTATCTCATCGGGGAAACGGTAACCGGGACCGCCGGAACCGGTCCCCTGCGGGTCGCCGCCCTGAATCATAAAATCCGCGATAACCCGGTGAAAGGTAAGGCCGTCATAAAAACGTTTGCCGCCGGTAACATTCATCTTGCCCTCGGCGAGAGCGGCAAAATTACACACCGTCAACGGCGTTTTCTGGAATTCAAGCTGGACTACAATATCACCCCGGTCAGTGCTTATACGGGCAAATAACCCGTTGCCCAGAGCCGAATCAGCCGGCGCCGCGGGGCTTGTTCCGTTTCCGGGACTTTGCGTTGTTTTTTCCGCGGGTGTCTGTACGCCCGCGGATACCCGTTTGTTCAGGCTGCCGGTTTTGGCATTGGAACAGGAGCCGATACACGCAATGAGCAAGGAGCAAATCCAAAAGGTTAATGAAATTATGTTGGTATTCATGCCGCATATTATAGCAAAAAAAGGGGGGAAACACCAGAGGTTTTTTAGAACAGGAACAGCAGCGGAAATATGCCTGGATGAACATAAACTGGATATTGACAAATTGACAACAAGCAAAACATAGTCTTAAAAACCGTCTTTCCCAGCCGGAAATACCATAAAATATTACGGAGGAAAAAAATGAAAATAACCCTTGATACTTTTGAGCAATCCATTGAAGACAAGGCTGAACAATTTATACCTCAGTCTTCTTTGATCGGCCGCCAAAAACCAAAAGGATAAGCTTCAATGCCGGAAATTAGTAATGGAAATAAAAGCAATTAACTTCGGCGATATTCTTATGTCCCGCCCTGCCGGACGGAAGGTTTTTTTGAAGGCAAAAGCCACTGGTATAACTCTCTCAATTTAATATATACTTCCCCTGTGGGCGGCACCTTTACCAGCGCGAAACTCGACTTGTTTTTCAGAAGCTTTCTGGAGATAGACGGCTTTGCGGGCGTTGATAATTCCATGAACGGCATTCAGGTTGACAACGACGGCGGCGAAATTGGCAAGATTGCCTTTGGGGTAGACGCGAGCCTGGAAACTTTTGAGCGGGCGGCTGTTGCGGGCGCGGGGATGCTTTTTGTGCATCACGGGCTGTTTTGGGGTTCGCCCCTTCCGTTAAAGGGAAACCACCGGCAGCGGGTTAAATTTCTGCTCGACCACAATATATGCCTGTATGCGGTACATTTGCCCCTGGACCAGCATCCGCGCGTGGGAAACAATGCCGTATTGGCGGATCTGCTGAGGCTTGAAAACAGAGAGCCTTTTGGTCTGTATCACGGCAGAAAGATCGGATACAAAGGGGTTTTCCCCCAGCCGATGACCACCGAACAGGCGGCGCAGAAAATTGCCTTTGTAAACCGTCCGCCCCTGGGGGTTTATTCGTTTGGAAAAAAAGAAAATGTGATCTGCGCGGTGGCCTCCGGCGGTTGCGCAAACGAAGCGCGGCAGGCGATTGAAGAGGGTATTGATTTGTACGTTACCGGCGAAATGTCCCATCAGGTGTACCATGACTGCCTTGAAGGGAAAATTAACATGATTGCCGGAGGGCACTATTCCACCGAAGTGTGGGGAGCGCGCGCCGTTATGCGCCATTGTGCCGAAGAACTGCACATTGACGTTGAATTTATTGATGTCCCAACCGGACTATAATTTTTTGACAGGGAGTAATTATGAAATTTGACAAAGAGTTGGCCATGCCCCTATTACTGACGGGAATTATAATACTGGTTGATCAATGCACCAAAGCGTTCATTGCGGCAAAATGGGCCATCAACACGATGATTACCGATGTCTTTAATAATGAATTACTGCAAATCTGGCATGTTCGCAACAAGGTAATCGCCTTTAGCCTGGGTAAAAGTATTCCCGATACCATTAAACCGGTAATGTTCATTGTGCTGCCTTTGCTGGTACTGGGCATTTTGGTGTGGTATTACCTGAATTCAAATGATTTTACCCGTCTGCAGCGATGGGCTGTCGCGGGAATACTGGGCGGCGGAATTGGCAACATTATCGACCGCATCTTCCGGTCCGACGGAGTGGTTGATTTTATCAGCGTAAAGTTTTATGGTTTATTCGGCTTTGAACGCTGGCCGACTTTTAATCTCGCCGATTCAAGCGTGGTGGTTTGCTGCATTCTGCTGTTGGTCAGCATCATTGCCGGCAGCGTAAAGAATAGGGAAAAAACGGTCAAATGAACAAAAAAGTAAATACCATCCTGTTTATTCTGGGCGCTACCGTGTTTAACATTATTGTAACCGTACTGTCTTTCTTGCTGTTGTTGATTATTTATGCGAAAACCCTTATGCGTATACTGCCCATCGGCGCTCAGTCATGGTCTTTTCCGTTTATTTTCATCGCGGCTCTGGCTGTCGCTTTTTTTGCTTACCGTTACGCCCTTCGTTTTTTGTTCACCAAAATTGAGATAGAAAAATATTTTGATCCGATTTTTGTCAGCAAACATCGCAAGCAGTAGATAGCGGAAGAGTTCACACAAAGAACACAAAGAAAGAGAAGAACACCAAGAGGAATAAAGGTGGTTTTTGTTCGTTATCTTATCGTGAAATTATTAAGTTTAGATAACTTACAATAACCCCCTTTTTTCCTTCTTTACTTGGTGATCTTTGTACCTTTGTGTTCTTTGTGTGAACTTTTTGGGGATACTAGACTTTCCCCTCCCTTGTATGGTAGCCTTGAAAAATGAAAGCCGCGATCCTTTTCGGTTCAAAGTCCGACGCGCAAACAATGAAAAAGGCCGCCGATGTTTTTAAGGAATTCGGCGTGTCTTACACAGCCCACGCGATTTCGGCGCACCGCTCGCCTGAGCTGCTTGCCGAAACCATCGGCGCTCTTGAGACTGACGGTACGGAAGTGATCATCGCCGGGGCGGGGCTTGCCGCTCATCTGCCCGGCGTTATTGCCAGCCAGACGCTTATTCCCGTTATCGGCGTACCTATCGCTTCAGGCGGGCTGGGCGGACTGGACGCGCTGCTGTCCATTGTGCAGATGCCCAAACCGGTTCCGGTTGCGGCGGTGGGCGTTGACAACGCGGCAAACGCCGCCTACCTTGCCTGCGAAATCCTTGCGCTTAAATACCCTGAATTAAAAAAATCATTAGCCAATTTCAGACAACGCATGAAAGATGAGCTTGCGCAAGATAAAGGAGGAATTGAATTATGAGTGAGGTGAGTCAGGGAAAAGAACTCTACGAGGGAAAAGCAAAAAAAGTATTTGCCACGGACAAAGACGATCTGGTTATCATCCATTACAAGGATGACGCCACCGCCTTTAACGGCGAAAAAAAAGGACAGATTGAGGATAAGGGGGTAATGAACAACAAGATTGCCTCAGGGATGTTTGAGTTGCTGGCGCAGTCGGGCGTTTCCACCCATTTTGTTAAGCGGCTCAATGACCGCGATATGCTCTGCAAAAAAGTAAAGATTGTGCCGCTGGAGGTAATTGTCCGCAACATCGCCGCCGGTTCAATGGCAAAACGGCTGGGCCTTACCGAAGGCACGGAACTTAAAACCACAGTTTTTGAGCTTTCCTATAAGGACGACAGTTTGGGCGATCCCCTTATCAATGATTATCACGCGGTCGCCATCGGCGCGTCTACTTTTGAGGAAATTGAGCAAATTAAAAAAATCACTTTTAAGGTCAATGAAGTTCTGAGCGCTTTCTTCCTGCAGCGGGGAATACGGCTTATCGACTTTAAGCTTGAATTCGGCAAAACTACCGGAACAAACGAGCTTGTTCTGGCCGATGAAATTTCCCCCGATACCTGCCGTTTCTGGGACGCGAAAACGGGCGAAAAACTGGACAAGGACCGTTTCCGCCGGGATTTGGGAAATGTAAAAGAAGCGTACATTGAAATTCTAAGCCGCATAGGGAAATAGCGTTTAACATGAATTGCATCGGCGATGATAAACTGCATGAAGAATGCGGCGTTTTTGGGGTGTTCCTGAACGATCCGAAGCAAAATGCCGCGCCGTTTGTGTATTACGGGCTGTTTTCGCTCCAGCACCGCGGGCAGGAAAGCGCCGGTATTGCGGCGCTCAAAGACGGATATCTTGAATTCCATAAAGGCATGGGCCTTGTCGGAGAAATTTTTACCGCCGGAACATTTGCGGGACTGAGAGGTTCATCCGCGGTTGGCCATGTTCGTTATTCGACATCAGGATCATCCTGTCCGGAAAACGCCCAGCCCTTTGTAAGCCGTTTTAAGCTCGGTTCCATTGCGGTAGCGCATAACGGAACACTCACCAATGCCGATGTTGTGCGGGAATTGCTGGAAGACGCCGGAATTGGCTTCAGCTCTTCCAGTGACAGCGAAGTGATCGTTAATTTAATCGCGAAAAACTATAAAAAGGGGCTGGAAAAAGCCCTTACCGATACCATTAAATTTATTAAAGGTTCTTACGCGCTGGTAATTCTTACCAATGAGGTTCTGGTCGGGGCGCGCGACCCCAATGGGATACGCCCCCTGTGTTTGGGAAGAATCGGCAATGACGAAAACGACAAACAGGGCGGCTGGATACTCTCAAGCGAATCATGCGCGATTGAGGCGGCGGGCGGCGTTTTTGTCCGCGACATAGAGCCGGGCGAAGTAGTGATAATAAACCACGAACAGGTGCTTTCGTTTACTTTTAGCGAAAAAACCAAGCGGGCGGTTTGCTCTTTTGAGTATGTTTACTTTGCCCGCCCCGACAGCGTTATTGACGGTATTGACGTATACAGCGCCCGAATCCGCGCGGGAGAAATTCTTGGTAAGGAATCCACGGTAGAGGCGGATCTTGTTATCGGCGTTCCTGACTCGGGCGTTCCGGCCGCCATTGGTTACGGCAGAGCGACCAGCACACCCTTTGGCATGGGCATTGTAAAGAACAAGTACATTGGCCGCACTTTTATCGCTCCGGGGCAGATGGAACGGGAAAGGGCCGTTTCACTCAAACATTTTGCCATACGCAGCGAGGTAAACGATAAGCGGATTGTGCTTATTGACGACTCAATCGTTCGCGGAACCACCAGCCGCCATTTGGTTTCGCTCTTGAGGAACGCCGGCGCGCGGGAAGTGCATATCCGTATCTGTTCACCGCCGGTTCGTTTCCCCTGTTACTTCGGCATTGACACGCCCCACCGCAAAGACCTTATCAGTAACGGCAACAGCGCCGAAGAATTGTGCAAATCCCTGGGCGCGGACAGCCTTGCTTTTATTAGCGTAAAGGGTCTGCTTGAGTCAATAGATGTATCCTGCGACGCGAGTAATCCCGCCAACTGCGGTTACTGCCTCGGCTGCTTTACCGGCGAGTACCCGATTGCGGTTGCGTACAAGCACGGTGAAGCCGCCCCCGTGCACCTATAAAAAAAATCCCTTCTTTGCTATACTTTCCCCATGGATTACAAACAAGCGGGCGTTGATATTGAGGAAGGCTACCGGGCGGTTGATAAATACCGGGAACTTTCCGCGCAAACCGTAAATGGCAAAGCCGCCGGAGCGGTACTGAACGGTATCGGCAGTTTCGCTGGAATGTATTCATTACAGGAATTTTTTACGGGCATGAAAGAGCCGGTACTGGTGTCAGGCACCGACGGCGTGGGAACCAAACTCGACATTGCCTTCAAAATGAAAAAATACGACACTGTGGGCATTGACTGTGTTGCCATGTGTGTCAATGACATACTCTGCCACGGGGCGCGGCCATTGTTCTTCTTGGACTACCTCGCCTGCGGAAAACTTGATGCCGATGTCGCCGCGGAAATTGTCAAAGGCGTCTCCGTTGGCTGCCGGGAAACAGGCAGCGTACTCCTCGGCGGTGAAACCGCGGAGATGCCCGGCTTTTACGATGTCGGCAAATACGACATCGCCGGTTTTTCCGTGGGCATTGTTGACCGCGCGAAAATCGTAGACGGCGCGAAAATCCGCGAAGGCGACGCCCTTGTCGGTATCGCCTCATCCGGCCCCCATTCCAATGGTTTCAGCCTCATCCGCAAGACGTTAACTGACATTAACGAGGATTTTGGCGGTATGCCCATCGGTATGGCGCTGTTGCAGCCAACGCGCCTGTATGTAAAACCCGTTTTAAGTTTAATGGAAAAAATTGAAATACACGGTATGGCGCATATCACCGGCGGCGGCTTTTACGAAAATATTCCCCGAATGTTCAAAGGGGAGGACTCCCCCGCGTTTGACGCGGTAATAACCGAGGGAAGCTGGACTATCCCGCCGATATTTGCGCGTATTGTCGCCGCCATAAACGGCGCAGATTGTTGCGGTGCGGCTGCGCAAAAACTTGGCGCGGAACTGCTTAAAACCGATGAGGCCTTAAAAAAACAAATGTTTAATACCTTTAACATGGGAATTGGTTTTGTAATGGCGCTTGCCCCGGCTGATGTCCGGCAGGCGATAGAGCATTTGGACGGCATGGGCTTTCCCGCTTATGAAATTGGCAAAGTAGAAAAAGCCGCCAACGCACAAGGAGTATTACGCTTTGCCGGACATTAACATTATGGCGCTGGTTTCCGGAAGCGGCACGAATCTTCAGGCTCTGCTGGACGCTGAAAAATCAGGCGGACTTGGCCCCGGCAAAATTGTACTTGTTGTTTCCGACCGCCCCGGAGTTTACGCTCTTGAGCGGGCAAAAGCCGCCGGGGTTTCCGCTGTTACCGTAGAACCGGACAAAACCATTCCCCCGGAGGAGCGGCGGCATAAACTTTCCGATCACATTCTCCGCCTTGCCGAATCTCATCATATCAATCTGATTGTACTGGCGGGTTTTCTTTCGATTATAAAAGGGAAAATTATTCAACAGTATTCCGGCAGAATGATCAACCTTCACCCGGCTTTACTTCCCAAGTTTGGCGGCAAGGGAATGTACGGCGAAAAAGTACACCGCGCCGTGCTGGACGCGCAAGAACAAGAATCCGGCTGCACGGTACATCTGGTTGACGCGGGAACCGACACCGGCCCCATATTGTTACAGCGCAAGGTTCCGGTACTGCCAGGCGACACGCCGGATTCACTCGCGGAGAGAATTCATAAAGAAGAACATATCGCCATTGTCGAAGCGGTTAAGATGATGGCGGAACGATTGTAGAAGTAGTTTTATTTGCTAAAAAAGGTTTTCCTGGAGGTGAGGGGAATTGAACCCCTGACCTCTTGAATGCCATTCAAAGATTTTCTTGTTTCAGGGCATATCACACTGTTTCAAAGATGGTTTGAAAATTGATATAAGTCCTTATCGTATAAAGACTTAGCCAATCTCATATACGTCATTATAGCTCAGGTTGTATCAGAATGTAAAGCTCTGGGTAGTGTCCTTGGAGAGGAGATGAGGTTAAGAGATAAGACGGCCAGAGCGTTGCTCTTACAACAAGGGTGTGCGGGGTTTCGAGGGGATATTGCGTATTACACCTTCTTTTTTTCAACAGTTTTTTAGAGTATACTTGATAAAAGAGGTAATACATGATAAACGATGATATTATAGCTGGAAAAATTCCAGTCTCTGTATTCAGAAATGAGGCAGTTGGGCGCTTGTTTTACTTTTTGGGTGGATGACCTTCGAAGAAGGTATCAATGCAAAAAAGCGTTGGAAAGTTGAAAAGGATTAACCAGGGCAAGCAATGAAATTGTTTGAAGCTGTTCACCCGGATATTTTCTCTGTCCTCGCTTCTCCGAATAAAGAATTGTATGCAGGTGCCTTAGAGGTGCTGTATGAAGCATATCGCGATTATTTAAAAATACCGGAAAACACACTTTATTCCATGTTGCGCGGTAAATTAGAATATCAACTTGCCGAAGCTTCTTTTGAGGGAGAGGACATAGATGAAGAAGAGTTGCGGGATGTCTCAGGACGGGCTCGCTTTTTGATGCGTAAATTGTGCAGCAAGGGCTGGTTTGAAAAGGAGCGTGGAAAGGATTTTGAAGAGAATATTATAGTACCCGGATACAGCAGTAAACTCTTGGAATTGTTTCATCAACTGACAAGCGATGAGGCAATGCGTGGTTATTCTTACGTGTTTGATACATACTCTTCTTTGAAAGTTGCCAAAGAAGGAGATAATATAACTGAAAAAATGATGTCTGTGTACAGCGCTTATGATAACACACAGGAGCTGATTAAATTATTAAAGACGGTTTACCATAATGTAAAGGACTACTTTCAACGGCAAATTGACATTCAGAATATAAACAAGGTTTTGTCTTTACACTTTGATGATTTTGGAAAGAAAGTAATCGAAGCCCATATACGTCCCCTTAAAATCAGGGACTCGGTGCCGAAATACAGGGTTCCCATCCAGAATATCCTTGATGAGTGGCTTGAAGACGATGCAATGATGCTGGCTATGTCCAAGACTGCGCTGCAGGACAATCGAAAAGATACATTGGAACATTGTCAAACAGATTTGCTGGAAAAAATAATTTGGATTAAAGAGCAATTCGGACGTATTGAGAGTGATTATCTTGATGAAATTGATCAGCAAGTACTCCGTTATACACGCGCTACTACACAGAAAATAGAAAATCTTACCAATCGTGATCGGAACACAAAGGGAAACCTGAATTATCTGCTTACGATTCTTGCCCGAAAACACCGCGCAGGCGCAATTCTGGATAAATTGCAGCTAGCTTTCCATCTTTATGAACAGTCTTTTCTTTCTGAAAAAAGTCTATGGTGTCGCAAGCATCCTGCTAAATATGAAAAGACAATAACTGTATCAATTGAAAATGAACATGTGAGTGATAATATTAAGAATGAAGCGGATAGTCTTTTTTCCAATCAATATACTAAAGCAGCCGTGGATGCATATATGAAAGAAATATTTATAGAAAATGATATTCGTCATTCCTCGGATATGGATGTGAAAGACGATCATGCGTATGTAATGAGCTTGCTTTCTGTACTTAACAGTAATGACAAAGAGTCTTTTTATCATGCAAAAATTTTGGATGGCGTATATACCCAATTACCATACCGAATTCCACAGATAAGGTTTATGCGAAAGGAGTAGAAGCAATTTGAATTTCAATGCTATAACTAATTTATCTGCAAAGGATATGGAACAATTTAAAACTATCTGTAATTATCTTCTTAGTCATACTTTTATGGTACGTACCATATATAATCCGGATAAAGGACGAATCAATAACCCGGATTATACATTTCTTTCTATTCATTATGAGACAGTAAAGGAGTATTTGTCTCTTTTGGATTGGGATTTACGAAAGGACGAATATAATGGTTACTATTATATTTTAAATACTAATGAAGCAAACCGACGTTCTCTTAATAAAACCGCTACCGCGATATTATTGTCACTTCGGATGATTTACGACGAAAACCAGGAACGTGTAGGTTTGGATAATGATGTCATCTGTACAGTCAGGGATGTACTGGAAAAGATAGTTGCCGATTATGCAATTTTATCTGCACGTCCAAATATGGATGAAGTCAAGCGGAGCTTCAGATTGCTGGAAAATCACAATGTTATCCAGCGGATGGATGGAAAATTTAGTCAAAATAACTGCAAATTTGCCATACTTCCCACTGTCCTGACAGCAGTATCCAGCGAGCGTCTGGAAGCGGTGGTTTCGGTATTGCGAAAAGAAGAAGATAAGGAAGAAGGTATTGAAGAAACTGACGAAGATACTGCTGATTAACTGGCTGTATTTTTCCAAACAAATCATCGAAGTTGATGATATCAACTTTCTCACGGGAAATACCGGTTCAGGGAAAACAACTATACTTGACGCATTGCAAATAGTGTTATTGGGCGAACTCAATTCCCGTAACTTTAATAAGGCCGCAAATGACAGTTCACAGCGTACTTTAGACAGTTATTTACGGGCAGATATGGATGAAAATAATCCCAAGTCAAGGCGGGGAAAAGACTTTGCTAGCTACATAGCCTGTCAATTTAATGATGATAGAACCGGGAGTCAATTTGTGTCAGGCATCGTTTTCCAATGCCGGAATGACGGTAGCAGGAGAGATCAATTTTTTATTTATAACGGCATGATTCCTGAACATTGCTTTCTGGTTGACCGCCAGGCTATGGATATAGATGCATTACGCAAATATCTAAAAACACTTCCTGACGCGCATGAGGTGTTTTTCGACAGTAACAAAGGATACCGTGACGATCTTCTTGCAAAATGGAATGTTCATAATGAGCAAGTCTGCCGTATGCTGAAAAAAGCGGTTTCTTTTAAACCTATAGATGATATCCAAAAATTCATCACCGAAAATATATGTGATATTCCGGAGAAGCCTGATATTGAGTCAATGCAGCAAAATATCAGGGATTATAAACGTCATGAGTTACTGGCACAGCGACAGGAGGAAAAACTTAAACGCCTGG